>MDTB01161642.1_pt1 | contig 15839 bp, 13 predicted proteins | sample 811161 | NCBI WGS metagenome assembly MDTB01 (sample SAMN05326650, study PRJNA326480) | marine metagenome | isolation source: seawater | place: Mediterranean Sea | collected 2009 | reverse complement strand
CATGCTTTTGGAGCAAGATATGACTTAAAAACCAAAGTCGGATCTTGTAAATATTCTGATATGACCGTTTTTTCTTTTCATCCAGTCAAATCTATTGCCATGGGGGAGGGTGGATGTGTAACTACAAATAATAAAAAAATTTACGAGAGATTAAGTAGATTAAGAAATCATGGAATTGAAAAACAAAATGTGAATTTTTTCATTAAAAATAGAAGAGATCATCCTTGGTATTACGAAATGCAAGAATTAGGATACCACTATAGAGCAACCGATATTCAATGTGCTCTTGGAATCTCTCAGTTAAAAAAAATCAACAAATTTCTTTCAAAAAGAAGGAAACTAGCAAAAAACTATGATGCTGCACTTGGAGAGATGAAAAATGCAAGGCCACTGCAATTTAATAAAAGGGATTTAAGCAGCAACCACTTATATGTTTTACTTATTGATTTTGAAAAAATTTCCAAAACTAGATCTGATATTATGCTTGCTTTGAGAAAAGCTGGAATTACCACTCAAGTACACTACATTCCAATTAACCATCATCCTTTTTACAGAAAATTGAATTCAAAAAAAATATTAACTCAAGCAGAAAATTATTATGAGAGAGCTCTATCATTACCAATATTTTATGATTTAAAAGATAAAGAACAAAAACATATTATTTACCATATTAAAAAACTAATAAAATAATTTAAGTTAACAATGAGTAAAAAATTTAAATTTCCTTTTTTTGTGGCAGAAATTTCAGCTAACCATAATGGTAGTTATACCAGAGCAAAAAAATTAATAAAATTAGCTAAAGAATCCGGAGCAGATGCTGTTAAATTACAAACATTCAAACCAGAAACTATGACATTAAATAGTAATAAAAAATATTTTAAAATTAAGGAAGGGTTATGGAAGGGAAATAATTTGTGGAAGCTTTATGAGAAGGCACAAACACCTTATCATTGGCATAAAGCTTTATTTGAATATGCTAAAAAAATAGGAATTAAATGTTTTAGCACACCCTTTGACGAGACAGCCGTTGAGTTTTTAGAGACTCTAAAGTGTCCGATTTATAAAATTGCATCTTTTGAAATGCGAGATCTTCCTTTAATTAAAAAAGTTGCTCAAACAAAAAAACCTATAATAATTTCTACAGGTATGGCTAAATTAAATGAAATTGATAGTGTTTATAATTTTGCAATAAGGAATGGAGCGAAAAAAATTGCTTTATTATATTGTGTGAGCAATTATCCATCAAAGATTTCAGACTTTAATTTAAACAATATAAAGATTCTTAAGAAAAAATTTAATTGTCCAATTGGTTTATCCGACCACAGCCAAGACGACCAGGTTGCCTTTTCCGCAGTTTCTGCTGGGGCTCAAATCATAGAAAAGCATATCGCCCTAGGCGAACAAAAAAAAGGTTTAGATATAGAATTCTCTTTAAAAGGTAAAGATATTAAAAGATTTTCATCAAAAATTAAATTAGCAAAAAAACTTTTAGGAGAAAATTATTTTTTTAGAGCAAAAAGTGAAGATAAAAGTAAAAAATTTAGAAGATCAATTTTTGCAGTTGAAAATATCAATAAAGGTGAAAAATTTACAAAAAATAATATTAAAAAGATAAGACCAGGAAATGGTTTATCTCCAATCTATTATAATAAGATTTTAAACAAAAACTCCCCAATGAAAATTTACAAAGGGGAGCCATTAACTAAGAAAAAATTAAAAAGAATTAAAATAAAGTTTTCTTAATCAAATTATAGAATGAAATATACATTAGTCTGTGATTCAGAAACTAAGAATTGGCCCAAGAATAAAAATTTATATTATTTAGGTTTTTGGTGTTTGGAAAAAATAAATTCCTCATTCAATAAAATTAAGGAACTTAAAATTATAAATTGCAAAGAAAGAAATGATATTGAAACAAAAGAAGATATTAAAATAATAAACAATTTGTATTATGACTTGTTAATTGATTTAAGTGAGTTTTTTAATAAATTTCACAAAAAAAACCATTCAAAAAAATTTTGGGAAATAATAGTTGGACCCTGGCTTAAAGTATTTTTAAGCATAGTTTACGAGAGATTTATAAGTATTCAAAAAGTTTTATCCAATGATGAAATTGAAGAAATAATATTAGTTAAACACTTAAAATACGATTTTTCTAATGATAATGTTCATGATCTTGAAATTAAAGCATCAAAGAATATTAATCAATGGAATACAGTCTTATACACAAATATATATGAATTTTTAGATAAAAAAAAAAACATAAAAAAGTCCAAGTTGCAAATAATTAAAAATACAGAAAATTATGAAAAATCTACAACTAGTATAAAAAATTTTATTTTTTCAGCTATAAATAAACTTGATTTTTTTAATTTTAATAAGGAGAAATTTTTTATCTATAATATAGATTTAAGATTTAGGTACTTAGTTTACCTTCTCCTTTCTTTAAAGCAATTTCCAAGAGTTTATTCACAAGTTGAATATCAAAAAAAAAAAATTAAAATTGATTTAAGAGAAAAATTAAATTTTAAAAAAAAAGATGTATCTAAATTTGAAACTTTTGTTAGAGACTCTTTACCATTCTATCTACCAACTGATTTGGTGGAGAATTTTCAGCACATTTCAACAATAGCTAATAAAATAGACTGGCCACAAAATCCAAAATTTATATTTACTTCATTAAGTTATCACGCGGATGAAATCTTTAAAGTATATTTAGCAAACAAGATTGAAAAAAAATCTAAATATATTTTACATCAACATGGTTCAAATTATTTTACAGGAAAGAATACGCTAGTAGATTATGGATTTTCATCATGTGATAAGTTTATTTCCTGGGGCGAACCTGAAATTAAAAAATGTATTTCACTTTTTAATACGAAAAATTTTGGAATAAAATTTGAAAATTTACCAATTGGAAAAAAAATATTATTTTTTGCTCCCAAAATGTCAGCTCAAAGAAAAAGACCATGGGATGATTATGGCCAAATGATTAGAGATAACCTTACTCTTGAAAAAATTTTAAATAAATTAAATAATGATATAAAAAAAAATTCAATTATTAAACTTCATTCTAATGATTACAATTCAGACATTCTAGAAAATAAAATATTAAATGAAATTATATTTAAAAGAAGAAAGTATCAAATTAATAGATCAATTTTAAATAAAAAACTTTTAAAGAGTTGTAGAATAATAGTTCACTCAGGTGATGGTACAGCTTTTCTAGAAACTTTATCAATTAATATACCAACAATTTGCATTTTACAAAATTTGAATTGGATAAGAGAGGACAAAAGAGAGGAATATGAGGAATTAATAAAAGCAAAAATTTTATTTTTAGATTCCTTTCAGGCCACATCACATATAAATAAAGTTTATTATGACGTTAATAAATGGTGGTTAAGTAAAGAAACAAAAAAAATTAGAGATAAATTTTGTCATAAATATTCTAAGCCGCCTCCTAACCACGGTATGAGAAAAATGACCACAATTTTTAAAGAAATTATAAATGGAAAATAGAATAAAAAAATTTATAAGCAATAAAAAGAAGAATAATTCATATTTAATCTCCAAAAAAATTTTAAAAAATGTTGTTAACTTATCAAACACCCAATCATCAAATTTAATATTAAAAAATTTTTCAAATATATTTGATATACCAGAGGAGGTTTTAAAATTAAAATATAATAAATTAGTTTATAATACTTTTAGTTACGATAAGTTAAGATTTAATAATAAAATTTTGATAATAAATATTTTTAAAGAATTATTAAAATCAATTATAATTTTTTTGAAATTTATTTTTGCGAAAAATAACGAAAAAATAGATTATTATGATTTTATTATACATGGTATAGACGATAGCAGGTCGTATGAAAGATACGATGAATTAATAAAAAAATTCCGTACTTCTTTGATAATTTCTAATAATAAAATTTTAACTAAAAATAAAAAAGTAAGTATTTATAAAGACTCAAAATATCAAGCAATTAATCAAGAAGCAATAAAAGGAAAAAAACTCAAAATAATTTCACTTTTTTTTCAAATTTTTTTACAATCAATTATAAGTAATTTTAATTATATCTATTTCTATAATTTAATTCTTTTTTCAATCATTAAAAATTACTCAATATTTTACAATAATAGAGGAAAATACTTCATGGAGGACAGATTTTATAACACCTGTAGTATAAGGAATTATTTTTTTAAAAAATTTGGCGGGTTAGCAACTTCTACACCTCAAAAAAACATAGTAGAAACTTGTATAAGTTATTTTGTAGATACTGATATTTTTTTTTCTTTAGCAAATGAAAAATTTTCCATCAAAAGATTACGCGAATTTGGAGGTAGAGTAGATGTCTCTGTGCCTGTAGGTTCATTTTTTTTAGAACACGATTGGTATAGAAAAAAAAAAGATTTAACAAAAGTTCCAAAAAATGAGATTTTAATAATGGGGTTAAATCCGAATACCTGGCTTAAAATGAATGATTTAAATTATAAAAATTATGAATATGTTTGCCGGGAATGGATTAGGAATATATCTAAAATGTATCCTAAAATTAACATAATGATTAAACATCATTCAAATTTAAAAGATAATATTTATGAAAAAAAATTTTTTAAAAATACTAATGTTATTTCATTAATTGATGATAACTCTAATAATAGAAGTTACGGATATATTGATCGGAGCGATATTACTTTTTCATTTGCATCAACAACTATTTTAGAGGGTATTAGCATGGGTAAGCAGTGTTATTTTATTGATCCAGGATTTGGGGCAAAAAATTTTTTTTATAAATTGAATAACTTAAATAAGATTAGAATAGGCTCTTTCAATAAATTTAAAGAAATAATAAAAAATAAACTGTCAAAAAAAAAAGTGAATAAAATTTATAAAAAAAATATGTATTGTTTAAAAAGTAATAAAGTTAGTCTGCGTGTTTACAATTATTATACAAGGATTAATTATGATTAAAATAATCAAAAATATTATTGATTTATTAGATCAAAAAGATAAAGCAAAAGTTAAGATTTTAGTTTTACTTACTTTTATATCAGCAATTTTAGAAAGTGTGAGCTTAGTAGCTTTTATTCCAATTATAGAATTCTTTTCTGGAGAAAGAATATTAGGTATTAATTTATTTTTTGAAAATCTTAATATTGTATATTTTGAGAATATTAACCCAATTTTTATATTTGTAAGTTTATTACTAATAGTTTTTTTAGCAAAAAACTTGTATTTATCTTTTTTCTATTTGTATGAGAGTAAATTTATATTTCAATCAAAAGCTAATTTAATTAATAATATGTTTAAAAATTATATTTCTCAAGATTATAATTTTCATGTTAATAAAAACTCCTCAAAGTTAATTGCTAATCTTACGGTAGAAACTGATATTTTTGAAAATTGTTTAAGTTTTTTAATTGTGATTATTGTTGATAGTATTTTGCTTTTTATATTATTTGCATTTATGTTTCTGATTAATCCTTTTGTTTCAATAATTTTATTTTTATTTTCACTAGCCTTTTTGTTTTCGATTTACAAAATTTTAAAAAAAAGATCCAAAAAACTTGGAGGAGATAGAGTAAAAATTGATGCAATTAGGCAAAAAACACTTCAACAATCTTTTGATGGGATCAAAGAGATTATAGTTTTTGATAACAGAAATTATTTTACTAGGTATTTCAAAAAACTTATAGAAGAAATAAAAAGTTTTGTGATTAAATTTACTTTTATTAATAAATTTCAAAAAATTTTAATTGAGATGTTCGTTATTATTTCATTAATTATTTTTATTATTCTATTGGTTTTTCAGGGATACGATATTTCTAAAATTACCGCCTTAATTGGGGTTTATTTAATAGCTATAATTAAAATTATTCCATCAATTAATAAGACTGTATCAGCCGTAAACTATTTACAATATGCTTCAGAGTCTCTTTTAACTTTGAACCGTGAAATCATAATTAATCCTGAAAAAACACAAGAGTCCAAAAACAATTTTAATTATAAATCAATAAAATTTAAGGAAAAGATCGAGCTTATAAATGTTAATTTCAAATATTCTAATAAATTTATTTTAGAAAATATAAATTTAGAACTTAAAAAAAATAGTTTTATAGGTTTAGTTGGAGAAACAGGAAGTGGCAAAAGCACATTGTGTAATTTATTATTAGGATTATACAAACCTTCCTCTGGAAAGATTGTTTCTGATGGAGAAAACATATCTGAAAATCTAAAGTCCTATCAAAGTTTGATAGGCTATGTTCCTCAGAATATATTTCTTTTAGATGACACAATTAAAAACAATATTGCATTTGGAATTGATGAAAAAAATATATCAGATAAAAATATAATTGAGTCAATAAAATATTCATCATTAGAAAGTTTTATAGGTAAGCTACCTAATAAATTAGATCAAATTGTAGGAGAAAGAGGTGTTAAAATTTCTGGTGGTGAAAAACAGAGAATAGGAATAGCCAGAGCTTTATACAGAAATCCTAAAATATTAATATTAGATGAACCAACAAGCGCACTAGACAAAATTACTGAAAAAAATATTATTTCTGAAATCGAAATGCTCAAAAATAACACGACTATATTTCTTATTACTCACAAAACCGAAAATCTTCAAAATTCTGATTTCATTTACAAACTGGAAAACAATAAACTCAAGCAAATTAAATAAATTTGACTATAAAAACCGATATGTTATGTTCAATCATTGAACATAAATAACTTAAATATTTATAGAGGTAAAAAAGTAATAGTTACTGGTCATACTGGTTTTAAAGGGTCTTGGCTGGCTTTGTGGCTTCATATTTTAGGAGCTAAAGTTTTTGGCATATCACATAAAACTTTGACTAGTCCATGTAATTACAAAGTAATTGCATTAAACAAGTACATTAAAGAAAAAATTTTTAAAATAGAAAATACAAAAAAAACAAAAGCAATATTTAATAATTTTCAACCTGATTTTGTTTTTCATTTAGCAGCTCAAGCTATCGTAAAAAAATCTTATTTAAAGCCAAAAGAAACTTGGAATTCTAATTTAAATGGCACTTTAAGTGTAATGGAAGCACTAAAAGATTTAAAAAAAAAATGTACTGCAATTATAATAACTAGTGACAAAGTTTATAAAAATATTGAAACCGAGAGAGGATATAATGAAGATGATCGAATAGGCGGCTTTGATCCATACAGCGCCTCAAAGGGTGCTACTGAAATATTAATTTCATCTTATTTTAATTCATTTTTTTTAAAAAAAAAAAAATTTAAGATTATCAGTTGCTAGAGCAGGAAATGTAATTGGAGGCGGCGACTGGTCAGAGGGAAGACTTATCCCAGATTGTATTAAAAGTTGGAATTCTAAAAAAAAGGTTACTATAAGAAGCCCTAGATCTACAAGACCATGGCAACATGTTCTTGAAGTATTGTTTGGATATTTAGTACTTGGCTCTTTATTAAATAAAAATTTAAAACTTAACGGTCAACCTTTTAACTTTGGACCTAAAATCCATTCAAGATTTACTGTATTAGAAGTTTTGAAAAAAATTAGAAATAAATGGCCGAATGCTTATTGGAGAGTAAAAAAATCAAAGCTGAAAGAGTCTAAACTTCTAAAACTAAATTCGAAAAAATCTCAAAAATTATTAAGATGGAGATGTGTGCTTAGTTTTACTCAAACTTTAAATTTAGTTTTAGATTGGTATAAAAATTACTATGACAAAAAAATGAATATGAAACAATTTTCGATAAACCAAATAAAGTATTATTCTTCAATAATTAAGAAAATATGAAAGTAGTAATTTTAGCAGGTGGTAGAGGTACAAGGCTTTCAGAATACACAAAACTGATACCAAAACCGATGGTAAAAGTAAAAAATTCTCCCATCATAATTCATATAATGAATCATTATGCTAGGTATGGCTTTAAAGATTTCATAATTGCTACTGGCTATAAAAATCAAGTAATTAAGAAATTTTTCAAGAGGAAAATAAGTGATTGGAATGTAAAAATAGTAAATACCGGAATAAATACGATGACAGGCGGTAGATTAAAAAGATTAAAAAAATTTATAGAAAACCAAAAATTTATGCTGACATATGGTGATGGGTTATGTGATGTAAATATTAAAAAATTACACGAATTTCATATAAAAAATAGAAGTATTGCAACTCTTACTGCTGTGAGGCCGCCAGCTAGATTTGGTGCAATTAAGATAAGAGGCTCAAAAGTTACGTATTTTAAAGAAAAATCATTTTTAGATGAAGGATGGATAAATGGAGGGTTTTTTGTATTTGATGCAAAAATCTTTAAATTTTTAAAAAATGATAAAACTTATTTAGAGAGAGAACCGATGCAGGCACTAAGCAGCAAAAGGAAACTAAGTGCATTTAAACATAAAGGTTTTTGGCAATGCATGGATACTATAAGAGATAAAGAAATTTTAGAAAAAGCAATTAAACAAAAGAAATATAAAATCTGAAAAAAAAAATACTAATTACTGGAGGGACTGGATTTTTGGGGTCTAATTTAATTAGAACACTTAACTTTAAAAAGTATGAAATTACTATTCTTTCAAAAAATAGAAGAATTAAAAAGAATTTACCAGGAAAGATAAAATATTTCTTTTGCGATATAGGCAATTATAAAAAACTTAAAAAAGTTAAATTTCAAAAATATAATTTTATAATTAATTTTTCAGGAAATATTAACCATAAAGATAAGACGGAAACAAATAATGTACACCATATAGGCCTTAAAAATCTTATAAAACTAATCGATAAAGATCATTTGGATTTATTTATACAAATTGGAACAAGTTTAGAGTATGGAAATTATAAGTCCCCACAAAATGAGTTTAATATCTGTAAACCAAATTCAAATTATGGAATAGCGAAATATCAGTCTTCAAAATATATAGAGAAAAATTTAGATAAATATGTAATTCTTCGTTTATATCAAGTGTATGGGCCGTACCAAAAAAAAGATAGACTTGTTCCATTTGTTATAGATAAATGCTTAAAAAAAAAATCTTTTAATTGTTCTGACGGTAAACAATTTAGAGATTTTTTATACGTTGATGATTTAAGTAGATTAATTGTAAAAATATTAAAAACTAAAATAAAAAACTCTTCTGTATTTAATGTTGGTTATGGAAAACCTATAAAAGTTAAATCTTTAATTAATAAAATCGTAAGCATGATTAAAACTGGAACTCCAAAGTTCGGAAAAATTAAAATGAGGAAAGACGAAATATTTAAATTATATCCAGATATTAAAAAAGTAAAAAAAGTTTTTAAATGGCAACCTAGAATAAGTATTTGCAACGGTTTGAATAGAACTATAAAGTTTTATGAAAAAAACTAAAAGAAAAAAAAATTTTCCACTCATTTCAATTGTTATGAATTGTCATAATGGAGAAAAATATTTAAAAGAGAGTATAAAAAGTGTTTTAAAACAAAGTTATCAAAATTGGGAATTAATTTTCTGGGATAATAAATCAAATGACAAAAGTATTAAAATAATTAAAAGCTTTAAAGAAAAACGTATTAAATGTTTTTCATCAAAAAAATATCATAGGCTTTATAAAGCTAGAAATTTCGCAATTAAAAAAACAAGAGGAAAATACATATCTTTTTTAGATGTTGATGATAAATGGGACAAAAAATTTCTTCATAATCACTCCAATGAACTTATTAATAGAAATTGTGATCTAATTTTTTCAAAATATACAGTTTTAGATATTAAGAAAAAGTGTCAATTCATTAATGAAAGAAGAAATCTACCATCGGGAAAAATTACTCAAAATTTATTAAATAAATATAATATTGGCATATTAGCTGTAATGATAAAAAAAGAATTATTTAATAATTATAGATTTGACGGAAATTATCAAATAATTGGTGATTTTGATTTTTTTATTAAATTAAGTATGAAATATAAATTTTGTTCCTTAAATTACTCATTAGCAAAATATAGAATTCATGATACAAATTTTTCAAATAAAAATTTAAAATTATATTTAAATGAATTAAATCATTGGTTTAAGAAGAATAAAAAAAAACTTGAAAAGAATAATTTTAGTTTGTTTAAAATAAGGTATAATATTTTAAAACTTGGTTTAAAATACTATCTTAAAAATTTTTTTCTAAATATGGGCGTGTAGTTCAATGGTAGAACGCTACGTTGACATCGTAGAGGTCATAAGTTCGATTCTTATCATGCCCACCAAATTAAATGAAGAACCTTAAATTAGTTTTACTAACTTTTGTATAATAGCGATATTTTAAATTTTGTTTTTTTTTTATATATTTCTTTTTATTCCAATACTGTAAATAAATTAAAAGAATTTCTCTGTTTGAAACAAAAGAAAAATTCTTTTTTGGAAAAGATAATTTTTTTTTAAAAATGAGATCAGAAGGATCTAAAAATAAGTAAAATAGCTTACATCCATAAACAATTGACTCATATATAATACTTGTAGGACCGGATGTAATCAATATTTCTGTTTTTGGAAGAAGTGTATCAATCTTATCATTTAGGATTATTAATTGTCTTTTTAATTTTTCAAACTTAAGACTCTTAAGCTTATCCAAGGGTAATATTGGATGTGGTTTGACAAAAATTTTTAAATTTTTATCTTTCTCAAGGCTAAAGATAATCCATTTTAAAATTTGCTTATCTATGGACTTGATTCCACACAAAGCGACTACAAATTTATATCGATAACTTAATGTTTGATTTTTAAAAATATTTTGTTTGTTTAAAGAAGGGCCTAAGATAAATTTTTGTTTTGAGCAAAATTCGCTTCTGCTTCTTTTGACCAAATTACTAGTAATTATGATATTTTTAGGAAGAATATTTGCTTTCTCTTCAAATGAAGTTGGAGATTGGTTACTAAGGTGTGGATAGTACAAGAAGTCTTGATAACCATAATTTTCAATTTTAGGAAAATAATGTCTAAAACCAAAATTCCACGCTCTATCAGTTGCCTGATTCTCAAATCTATTTATTACTTTTTTAACTTTTATTTTTGAGTTTTGTAGATTTTTAATAAATAACAATTTTAAATTTGATTGAAATTCAGAATAAAAATTTGATTTCGAATAAATCTCATCAAGTATTAAAAGAGACAAATCTATATTGTTAAATTTAACAAAATTATTTCCTTTGAATTGCTTGTAACTTATAAAAGTTTTGGTGCAACATTTTAAGAACTCATAAAAAGTAATAAAGTTTTCTTTAAAAATATAATTTTTTACAGAAAGAGCTTTTAAATTTTTAATTAGAGTATAAATATTTTTGCTAAAAAGAAAATTGGGCACGAAAAAAATATTTTTGTTTTGCTTTGCTGTTAAATAATTAGTCAAGTTCGAAAAAACGAAATCTTTTATATCCGATTTTACGTCTAGATAATTCTCAATAAGGGTGATTGATTTTTTTTTATCTCTGAATTTTTTTTTACCTAATGATTTTACAATTATGTAGACTAATAAGCTAAAAATTATTGAGCTAATAACATAGTAAAAATTTGATTTTGTTTTTTTAAAATAAATATTTGATCTTTCAATATTAAATATTTCATTGTTTCTTAAAACTTGAAGAAAAATTTTATTTTCAAAAAAAATTTTTTTTATTTTTCTAGTAATTATTTTATCTTCTAAGACTTTTAGAATAATAAAATTTTTAAAAAGATTACTTTTATAGGGATCTCTTGAAGAGGGTAATTTTATCCACCAGTCGATTTTTTTTTCGTATTTTGAAGAAGCAGATCCAAACCACTTTATAAATTTTTTTCTATTTTCAACGCATAATTTAAAATATTTTTCTTTTATTTCTTTTGGATAATCTATTGGATTTAAACTCGTATCCCAAATTATATTTTCTTTCACTATTTCTTTCCTTTAGAAAAAAATTAAATCTTATACAAAGATTTCCATTTTTCTGCGTGATTTTTTCCTAAAAGTGTTCCATCGGCGTTACATTTTGTACATGGTTTATCACAGCGATTACCTTTAATTAAGTTTTTTCTAAATTTTGAAATTATTTTCCCAGTCCAGATTTCTAATATAGTTTCTTGCAACATATTACCCATAGGCATCCTTCTTTGCCAGTCTTGTGGACATAAATAAATATTTCCATTCCAATCTATTAAAAATTGATAGGTAGGATAAAAACATTTCTTGTACTTATTAATTTCATCTTGATTTCCTTCAGAAATGGTCCCAGCCCTATTAGTTAACTTTACTCCGAAATCATTGTATTTGTCATACCATCTGTCTCTTAAAATAAAAGTTTCTTTAGGAACGTTTGCCTCTCGAGCTATTTTTTCAAATTTTTCTATTTGTTCAGGACCATCGTACATACTTACAAGAACTTTGCTTACTTTGGATAAATAAAGTGCCTGTAATTTTTTTGATGTTAAAACATCACCATTCGTAATTATTTCAACTTTTGATATTTTGGACAATTTTTCTACTATATAATTTATATCTTTGTGAAGAAGCGGCTCACCGTAACCACATAATGATACTGTTCCCGAAAAATTTATCTCAGAAAGCTGATCATGAATTTTATCAATCATCATTCTTGACATTGATTGATAGGTGTCTGGAGCAATATCTTCATTAGCTTTTGGGCAAAAAACACATTTTCTGTTGCATACATCTATTAGACTAAGTTCAATCCATGTAGGTTTAGGCACATTATTGTATAGTTCCACAACATCAACTGATTTTGATCTTCTCTCAAGGTTATTTTTTATAGTTTGTTTTGGATCCATTTTGGTTTATAATGTTCAAAGATTGAACATAACATATTTGATAAACTTGTCCACTCGATTTTAAAGTTAGAAAATTAGTGATAAAAACTACATTAAATTAAATAGTATGCAAAAGTATGAAAAAAACATGGCTAAAAATTAAAAAATTTAAATTTACAGATCTCAAGAAAAGGGGGCTTAAAGAACTAAACAAAGGTGTCTTCAGGACTAGCCCATGGATAAATAATATAGTTAGAAGAAAAAATTTTGTTTTGAAAAAAAAATTTCTTCCAATTGAACTTGTTAAAGTCAAAGTTAAAGATTTGGGCTATTCAAATCCAGTTGAATTAAAAAAGATTTATGCTAAAGCAAAAGCTAAAGGATTTCATTTGGTTCCACCAGAAATTGCTATTTATTCAAGATTAATTTATAAAAAGCAAAAAATCGGAGAATGGATTAGATTTGCTACTCCATTTAAGTCTATGATTGATAGTGATGGAGTTCCCCATTTACCAAAACTTGGTAAAGCATTAGGGATGCTATTTCTTGAAACATATTGGTCATATCCTAATGCTATTTTTCATCCAAAAAATGAATTTATATTTTTAAAAAAATGAAAGTTTTAAAAAGCTTAAAAGTTGGAAAAATCTTATTAAATAACCGAATTTGCATAGCTCCGATGTGTCAGTATTCAGCTAAGAATGGTAATCCATCTAAATGGCATTATTTACATTTAGCTAAACTTATGAGAGCGGGAGCTGGAATGATGTTAATTGAGTCAACCTCAGTATCAAAGATTGGGAGAATATCTGATAAAGATTTGACTCTGATAAATAAAAATAATGCAACAAATTTTAGCAAATTAATAAAAAAGTTGAGAAAAATATCTTCTACAAAAATAGGAGTTCAATTGTCTCATTCTGGTAGAAAAGGATCTTCTATGGTACCTTGGATAAAGTCAAATTTTCCTTTAAATAATAAAAAAGGTTGGAAAACTTTATCTCCTAGTAATTTAAAAAGAGACAAGCATTGGCCGAATCCAAAAGAGATGAAAAAAAAAGATATCGATATTGTAAAAAATAATTTTATTTCCTCAGCTATATATTCAAAAAAAATAGGCCTTGATTGTTTGGAGATACACATGGCTCACGGTTATCTTCTTCATCAATTTTTTTCTCCAATCTCAAATTTTAGAAAAGATGAATTCGGAGGAAATTTAAAAAATAGATGTAGGCTACTGATTGAAATTGCCAAAGGTGTAAGAAAAGTTTGGCCAAAAGATAAAATTCTAGGGGCAAGAATAAATGGTAAAGATTGGTTAAAGAACGGTGCTACCGAAAAAGATTGTATTTATTTATCAAGACAACTTAAAAAAATTGGATTTAACTATGTATGTATTACTAGTGGAGGAATAATACCTAAAACAAAAATTAAATTTAAAAAGGGTTACCAAGTTTTCTTAGCCAACAAAGTAAAAAAAAATTGCGGTATTCTTGTGAAGACTACAGGAATGATAAAAGATCTTAAACATGCTGAAAAAATAGTTAAAGAAAAAAAAGCCGACTTAGTTAGCTTTGGAAGAAAATTTATAAACTCTCCCAATTGGTTAGTTAAAGAACTTATAAAAAATAATATAAGAACTTATATACCGGATCAATATAAAAGATGCTTTTAAATAATATTTTAATGAACGAGGGTTACCAATCGAAATTTGAGGCATTTAGTGCTGGTAAAGGTTCAAATATATTTATCAATAAAAGAAAATTTTTAGATTTATCTCTATGCGCAGGATCAATTATACTTGGGCATAATTCTAAAGTTTTTAAAAAGTCGTTAAATGATATCTCCAAAAATAATATTTCAAATTTTGCCGCAAAAAACTATTTTGCTAAAAACTTTTCTTTGACACTTAAAAAGATGTTTCCAAACTATGATAAATTTATTTTTTGTAATTCTGGAACTGAAGCCGTGTTTAAATCTTTAAGAGTTGCAAGAGCAATTACAAAAAAAAATGTGATAATTTCTGTGACAGGCAGCTGGCATGGTTCTACAAGTGAATTATTATATTCAACAAATAAAAGTTTAAAACCTATTCCATTGAGTAGTGGCCTAGATATTAATGCGAAAAAAAATATTAAATTCATTCCTTATAATGACGTTATCCAGTCAAAAAAAATTTTAGATAAGTATAAAAAAAAAATTATGTGCATTATCATCGAACCCATACAAGGCTGCTTGCCACTAATGGCTAAAAAATATCTTAAATTTTTAGAAAATTATTCAAAAAAGAATAATCTAATTTTAATTTTTGACGAGATGATTACTGGCTTGAGATTAAATGCTTCAAGCGCACAAAATTATTTGAATATTCGTCCGTCTATATCAACTTTTGGAAAATGTTTTGGGGGAGGTCTACCTATAGGAATAATAGCTTTAAGAAAAGATGTAGTTAAAAAAATACTAAAAAAAAATATTTCTAGTGTATTTTTTGGAGGAACTTTCTCTGGAAACTCAATAAATACTTATTTAGGAAATCAAATTACAAAATACATAGTTAAAAATAAAAGAAAAATATTCATAGATCTCGAGAAAAAGTCAAATTATTTGGAAAAAGAACTCAATAATTTTTTTAAATTAAAAAAATTTGATGCTAGATGTTTACGAGTATCATCAATGTTAAGATTGGTATTTACTAATAATCAAGTAAAAAATAGGTATCAAAGAGATTTTTTTGAAAAAAAGAAAAATACAAAAATATCTAAATTTAGAAATTATCTTTTTTCAAAAAATATTTACTACCCATCCAGTGGTATAATTTTTATTGGTAACTCTACAAGTTATAAAGATTTAGGATATCTAATAAAAATTATAAAGCTAGCTTTTGATAAATTTTTTAAGTAAAAGAATAATTTTTCTAAAAATATTAAGTATCTAAGCGAATTTTCTCATAATAAATCACTCTTAATTGTATTTACAATTTTGATAAAAAATAATATAAAGCTTTGCCTGGTAATTATTGCGAAGGGGCCACACCCGATCCCATCCCGAACTCGGAAGTTAAGTCCT
>MDTB01204311.1_pt1 | contig 15840 bp, 24 predicted proteins | sample 811161 | NCBI WGS metagenome assembly MDTB01 (sample SAMN05326650, study PRJNA326480) | marine metagenome | isolation source: seawater | place: Mediterranean Sea | collected 2009 | reverse complement strand
GCAGCAACGCTATCAATTAATCTGCGGTAACCATCGGCAGTACTTGTATCAAGTCTTCTGCTGGGAGATCCCTCGGGGCTTTCTGGATCAGTGCTAGCATCGAGGAGGGCATCAATCTCTGCAACTTCTTCTTCGGGAATAACATATTCGTTAGATTCTTGGCCAGCAACACCGAATTTAACCGCAACGTCTCTTTCATCAAGCCTTCCTGATTCGTTTAAAACCTGTTCTACTAAATTTTCTAAATCAGGCGTGCGATCCCAAATGACTGGATTTTTCGATTTCATAGTTATCCTCCGGTATTAATTATTATGACACGCGTGGATAATAAACAAATTCTATTGTATTACCATCCGGATCCTTTATGTAGTGGTACGCAGAACCGTCTCTGTGGTAAGCCGGCTTCCCGCCTGGTATATCACTCAATTCGTCAACTGCAAACCCTAGATGAGGCGGATGCTGCGACGCAACCGTTAATGCTAATTTAATTTCGCCCACCCGCAACATGGCCCAGGTATCGTCTCCATAAAGCATTTCTGCCTCGAGGTTTTCTATGTACCACGAGGCAGACTCTTCTATGTTAGAGACGTTGATCGCTACGTGATCAAGGCGCGTCACCTTCTTCTTCGATTCCAACTCGAGGATCGAGCTGCTTTTGGAATATTGCTTTTCCATAACTCACCCTTGCATTCTCAATTATATCAAGAGCGCGGTCATAGGATACTCCCGCTTTCAAAAATTCTGAAATTCCAAACTGCAAAATTTCAGCAGCAATGTCCTCTTTGAGGACGCGATTATTAAGTGCGATTTCTATTAGTTCATCGAGTTCCATGAAACCTCCGTACCTTTCTAATTATTTATTTTCTACTCAAACATCATCGAAGTTTCAAAATAAGCCAGAATAGCAATTATATCCCAACCATTTTCTTTCTTTAAATCTTCGAAAAGCTCTTTATAAGTCTTTTCGTCAAAACTGCAAGTTTCCATAGTTCGAGCTTTAATTTTTTCTCTTGCCACAGTCAATTCTTTGGGACCCATAGAAGAAAATCTACTAACCGAATACCTAAACATTCTATCGCGTTCTACGCCTATTTTATTGGTCTGCATTTTTGACCTCCAACAAATACTAAATATATTCGCGGGAAGGGATTTTTCACCTCTTTTTTAGATTTCTCTTTCGATTCGTCTTCCTTTTTTTCCTCTCTTGAGCCGACAGATGAGATTTTTTCTTAGTCTTGCCAATTTTTGGACTTTCATCGTTTTCAAAAAATTCTTTTTCTCGAATTGATTTCAAGATGGATTTTCTTATCTTTCTTTTATACATGTTGGCAGCTACTCTAGAGATCCTGTCTAAAATAGTTTTTCCCTCAAGATGATCTGATTCGTGTTGAATTGCTAGTGAAAGAGGGGCGTCCAAATCAATAGTTTTTCTTTTTCCAGAAACGTCATCATATTCTAATGTAAGGGTCTCGCTACGAGTAACCATACATTTAACTAGAGGAACTGAAAGACATGCTTCTTGCCATTTCCATTCTCCCGCTAAATTAGAAAGAATGGGATTAGATACTACCCAATAGTGAGAGTGCCCAATATCTTTATCAGGATTTTCACAATTAAAGCGTGCAGTATCAATTACTAAAACTTGCTTAGAGATTCCAATTTGAGGAGCGGCCAGCCCAGCGCCAGCGGCAACTTTTAAAGTGTCAATTAAATCTATAGAAATAGACTTAATTTCATCGTGCACGACATATTCTGATTTATTACTTAAAGCCTTGCTTGGCCACTGTTTTATACTTCTATAAGCCACGATTCAATCCTCCTCTTGGTTAAATAAAATAGGAAATAAAAGGAGCATGCTGCTAAGAATAGCCAAGAGAGAGATATCCCAGCGCCCCAATGTTATTCCCATAAAGAAAATTGGAATATTTATCCCAATGCCTAAATATAAAAGCACCGGTGGAATCTTAAAATTCATTAGTTGAAATCCTCTTCCTGAGGTTCTTCAAACTCTAGAGTAGAATTAATAGTTCCGCAAGCACCGCACTCGAATATATTCTCAACAGTATTGTTCTCAAAAATTAAATTAATATCTGAGACAGACTTAGCAAACTCTATCCACTCTGGAAAAGTAAACTTTAAAACAATTGAATCACCAACGGGGAAAGTGATTATTTCACTTTCCCCATCAATAATAACTCCGCTAGGAAACACTAGAGGCATCTGCATACCTCACTTGTTAGCGGTTGTTTTTTTCGTAGAAGTCTTTCTAGAACGACGCGGTTTACGTTTTGATATATCAGTTTTTTGCGAAGAAGTATCTTTAGTCGAAACTTTAGATTCTTTAACCGGTTTTAGGGGTTTCCAGAAAAGACCCTCAACTTCTGAAGGCTGAGGAAGATCAACGTCTTTAGTATTAACGCAGCCCTTAAGTTCTTCATAAGAAGAAATTCTGTTGTCAATTAAAAACTTTTCTGTTGTAATCTTCCTAAGAGCTACATAGTGATTCCACGAAATTGGCATAATTCAACTCCCATATTGATACTATTAAATATCAATATATTCGGAAAGAATTTCTTGTACACAAGACTGAAATCTTGGATCATTAGCCAACTTTCGAGCATCTTGGCTACCATAGTTTTCAGCAATTGGGTTTGCGATCTTTTTCATAGCCCTCAAGAAAACATTTCTAGCGGTAGAATGATTCATTGAGTGACCATCTTCTGTCATTTTTTCTGCAATTTCTCGATAACCCAAGCAACCATCTTCACTGCTAACGGTTGCATATCCTGTTTCTACTTTGTGTCCCTTAGGCATACTCATGAGTTCTCTCCTCTAGATTTTTAATTTCTTTCTTGGTGATTGGAAAATTAATATGATCGTCTTCTAGCTCTGTCAACCCAAAGCGAAGTCTAACAACTAGTTCTTCTCGCTTAGAGAGTGAACCAAGCGCTTGGCGAATCATTCCAGCAAGTTCTTCTCGCTCCATCAGAGTATCAGGAGAATCAGATTCATCAGGAATAATCTCGGCAATACGTCGACCGCCCTCATCTCCCCACGACACAGTGGCGTCAATGGAAATTGCAGGTCTAGCACTCTTGATAATAGAGTCAAGCGTACTCTTCTTAATTCCCAGCAAATCTGCTAGTTCTTGAGGAGTAGGCTCGACGCCGAACTCTTCTTCGTATTCTTCTTTAACTACCTTCATCTTCCAAAGAAGACCGCGGGCATGAGTTGGTAGCTTAATCTCACCAGTGTGAGAAGAAACATGCTTCCTCAAGCCTTGCTTGATCCACCATACGGCATAAGTAGAAAACTTAAACCCCTTGCGCCAATCAAAGCGATCAACAGCCTTAATCAAACCAAGACTAGATTCCTGGATTAGATCTTCTAGCCGACAGCCAGTGTTAGTATAGTTTTTTGCGAGACTAATCGCTAGCCTAAGATTAGACTGGATCATGAGATCTCGAGCTCTCTTATCGCCTTGCTCAATTTTTTGAGCTAGCTCGATTTCTTGGTCTTTAGTCAAAAGGGGAGTCTTTCCGACTTCCTTAAAAAATGAAGTAAGATCACTTCTCATATGTTTCTCCGAATTAAATGTTTAAATGTTTAGTTATTTTTGTGGTTTCGACGGGGTCGACGATGTTGGCGTTGAGCCTCCATGTACTTTGCGTGCGCCTCCTTTCTCGCTCTACGGATAAAGATTTCTCTCTGCAAATAACAAAGCTCTGTTTCTAGCTCCCTGCGCTTATTAGAAGAAAACTTACTGCCTCGGATAAGCCTACGAAGACCATTAAACTGGCGATCGAGCTCTCCATCCGAAACTTTCCCAAGGTTTGACACGTTAGTTCGCAACTTGCACCTCCAATGTTTTATGCAATATCATTATCAACCAACTTATATATTATACCACACTGAGCGGCATTTTTCACAAAAACGTTAAAGTATTTTGATTTATTCATCATAAACAATAGAACACCCAACAGAGAGTAACGAATTAGCTGCTGATATAGAGTTTTCTAAAGCGCAACGGACGACTTTCTTAGGGTCAATAATCCCGAGATCTAATAAATTTCCAATCTTCTTGTTTCGAGCATCGTACCCGACAAAATCTTTTTCCTTAAGAATTTGATGAACAATTAAATCGGGAGATTCTCCGCAATTATTACAAATATTTTGAACTGGAGCTTTTACAGCTTCTAAAACCATATTGAACCCTGCATAATAATCTGTATTCCAAGATTTATCAGGATTAAGTTTGCCGGCGGCCCTCAAAAGAGCTAATCCTCCTCCTGGGAGAATGCCCTCTTCTACCGCAGCTTGGGTAGCATGTAGAGCATCTTCAACTCTGTCTTTTCTTTCTTTGAGCTCAGTTTCAGTCGCACCACCGACTCTCAACACCGCTACTGCGCCAGCGAGATTTGCTAGCCTTCTTCTTAACGACTCTTTTTCATTAGTAGAAGCGTCTGGTGAATTAACCATTTCTTTAACAGCTAAAACTCGAGCTTCAACTTCTTCTTGGTTGCAATCTTTAGTTACGAAAATAGATTCATACCGACTAATCGCTGCTTTTTTCACGCTTCCAAGGTCAGCCAAACTAGTTGGCATTTCTTCAGCTGAAGAATAAACTTTGGTGTTAAACATAATAGACAAGTCGCTCATAGCATCAACCCTGGAGTTTCCGAACTCTGGGCTTCTTATCACGCAAATCTTCAATAAGCCCTTAAGAGTATTAGCGACTAAAACTTTTAACACTTCGCTGTCAATTTCATCAGCAACAACTATAAGAGGGCGATTTTCTTTGTGGCAATCTTCTAGAATAGGAAGGAGATCTGAAACTGAGCTGATATTTTGATTAGCTAATAAAATAGCTGGATTTTCTAATTCGCAAATTAAGCGATCACCGTTTGTTACGAAATAAGGAGAAACAAATCCTCGATTTAATTTTAATCCGTCTACAATCTCTAAAGAAGTTGAAAATCCTTTAGCTTCTTCTACTGTGATGACTCCATCTGACCCAACAGCTTTCATCGCTCTGCATAGAAGCTTTCCGATTTCTCTATCGCCGTTGGCAGAAATAGTTCCAACATTGACTATGTCTTCATCGCCTGAAACAGGTTTAGCCATAGACTCCAGTTCTTCTAAAAGACTCTGTTTGGCAAACAACATGCCCTCTCTTACTTTAACTGCATTGTGACCAGAGCTGAGAAGCTTTATTCCTTCTTGAAAAAAGGCTTGAGATAAGACTGTTGCGGTTGTAGTCCCATCGCCTGCTACTTCAGCTGTTCTAGAAGCGGCTTCTTTTACGAGCTGGACTCCTAAATTTTTATAAGAATCTTTAAGATTAATTGATCTTGCAACAGTAACACCATCCTTAGTCAAGATTGGCGGTCCAGCCGGAGTTTCAATTATTACGTTTTGACCTGAGGGTCCCATTGTAGTTTTTACAGCATTAGCTAAAAGATTAACACCTTCTAGAAGCTCATCTCTTGCAGACTGTGAGAACAGTAATACTCGATTGTCTTCGTTCATTATTTACCCCTTCAACAAGGTTGGATTGGAAGACTCTCTCAAGAGTTGAGCTCCTTCGTGGATTGCTCTTTTTTGGCTAGTTATAACATTTTCAGCAACTAATATATCGCCTGCCCAATATGCTACTTCTTCTTGCGAAATAACTCCCTTAGACCGAAGCGTATTTAAATTAGCGCTGTCTAAATATTGCTGTTTATTCATTTTAAATCTCCAAACGTATCAACAAACTTTTTCCACGGCTTCTCCTTAATAATAGAGTTAAATTCAAAGTTAGTAAACTGATCTAAAAGAGAATCAATATTAAAACTTGAGTTTGATTTTTGAAGAAGCTCTAAGTCATTTAATTTATGAAATCTAATCATAAACAAATTGTGGGAAAATGTTTCTGACCTTCCAGGAACTTTATCTAAAAATTCTTGCAATAGAAACTTATCGTTAGTCAACTTTAGCGCTGTTTTGTCTCCCACCCCCTTAAAACCCGCGATATTGTCTGCGCTATCGCCCCGTAAGGCTTTCCACGTAACGTAATCAAAATCAGGAGGATCGACAAATTTTTTCTTAATGGGATTATAAATTTGAATATTTTTGTGCTCTGCAAAAACTTGGTGGAAATCGGTATCGGTAGAGACTATAACCACTTCATCTTCTGAATGATCTTCATAGGCTAAGTGGGCTATAACATCGTCACATTCATAATCTGGATGTTTTACTACTGTGACGGGAAAATCTTCTACAAGAAGATTAATTATTTCTCTTTTTTGAGCTGAATAATTTTCGTCGACTTCATATTCCCGATTACCCTTGTAGTCAGGAGCTGCAGATAGTCTTTGTTTTGGTACTCCCTCTAAAACAAAATAAACTTTATCTACATTCAGATCTTCTACTAATTTACGAAGAGATCTAAAGAAATTATAAGTGATTGTGTGCGGACCAGCTTTTTGCCAGCGTGCTGAATATCTTGCTCGATATATGAGATTGTAGCCATCTAAAATAGCAATTTTACGATTTAAGTCTGCCAACTCTTCCATCTCCTAAATCAACTAGAGTTCCTTGATCTGCAAGACTAGTTGGTTTTTCTTCTTTTTTAGGGCGACCCCGCTTTCTCTTTGGCTTTGAGATTGGATTAGGATCGCCCCATTTTTCAACAGCATCAGAATAAGCTTTATCAACTAAACTGTTGATATTATTTTTTAGAGTTTCGAAGAGGTGATTTTTTGCTGAGTCTGTATCAATAAAAACCAAGCCATCAAAATCTGAAAGATTTAAAAGATTTGTAGAGCCTGGCACCTCAACAAAAAAAGCCTCTTCTTCACCCTCAATTGTCTTCTTAGTAACTTGTTCAAAAATTCTAGCTGGCAACACTGCATTTCTATTTGTGTCTAGCAAATAGATAACTTGGCCGACATTATATTCCATAATATTATTCCTCACTAAAATTTAATCACGAGCTCCAAAGAGTACAACTAAACTTGCTCTAAATTAATACTATAACTTTTGGGAGTATTTTTCCAATATGTAAGAGATTTAAGGGCTCGTTTCTTTTCTTGTTTTGTAGAGGCGGAAGAATTAAGCCTGGATTCAGCTTTCTTTTCAAAAATCTGATTTCTTTCATAAATGTTACCAACAAGAAATTCGCACCTTTCGATACAGTTTCGGAGAAGAAGACGTGATTTTCCTCTTGACCCTGGAGCAGGTGGCTTAAAATCTGCTACAGTTAGGTCTCTAAAATAGAAAACTCCGAAATTTTCAAATTTTTCATCGCAACATACATAAAGAAAATCGCAACTACCTTTCTTTTCTAGAGTCGCATAATCAGCTTGAAAAGCCCAGGATCCGCCTTTTCTCTTAGTGGTAATTTTGCACTCTAGTTCTTTATTAATTTCAGGAACTGTAATATCAGGCTGGCCAGTTCTACCATCGGAAACAGCAGTGTTAAACTGCTTTTTAATCTCTTGACAGAAAAAAACTTCTTGCGGACGAGACATCAAAATATTTCGACGACCTAAATCTCGAAAGAAATCTAAGCCGATATCCCGATGAAGCTGCTCTAAAGAATCATGAAAACTTTTCATATTAGCAATAGCATTTTTAGCCATGGAAGCATTTAAATACTGCATACAAAACTCCTATAGTGGTTAACAGATATTAATATTATACCACAAATAGAGGAATTTTTCACAAAAATTATGAATTATTTTCTACTGAATTTCTTATATTTTGAGTTATCTCTGTGCCCTTTACAGCTGCTGATTTTAGAGGTTCAAGGCCCAATGCAAACCTTACATTATCGTAATCTGCTGGGCTCAAATTTTCTTTTAAAGTTGCCATATCTGCATATTGATGTAAATCTAGCTGAACTACCGGAACAGGTTCACCCTCTAATCCTGGTTCCATCTCTCCGGTTTCACGCGATTCAAATATAAAAAGCATCTTCGGCATAAACTGATTTGTAGGTACTTGAATAAATGGTATATGAGAACTAATGCCATCTACTTCTTCTTCATAGCAAATCTCAGGCACCCAATTATTTAATTGCGACATTTGTTACTCCTTGTGATGAAATATTATATTCTAAAAGACTTTTGTTTAAAAAAGCTTCCAATTAGAAATGCCCGATTTTCTTTCTTTTTCATACTTGACATCGCTTAATAAAACATCGTTTTCTTCGCTTTCAAACCATAAAGAATCTTGATGAGAAGCTGGCAAATATTTTATGAATATTTCTTCTCCAGCCGATATTTCTTTCATAGTTGTAAATTCCATAGTCTCTAATTCATAATTTGGCCGCCACACAACTTTGCACTTTTCTACGCTATGATTATATAAAGCTCCATAACCGTGAGCAAATGCGAGACAACCATCTTTCCAACCAAATGGATAATCTTGAAGAACGTGGCGAGTATCATTAATAGAAAAAAGAGCTTCCATTAAAGAAGAATGGCATATTACGACTGGAGCAGACTCTATCATTGTTTTGGGAGGGATATCTGCCGTGGCAAATACTCCAACGCCATGGGTTTCTGATTTTTTTATCTCTAAGCTAGGATGAATGAAGTAGTCAGGAAAGCTACTTCTTGGTTCACGAAACATTATACACCTAAAGTTTTAACGATCGAGTCTATCTCCTGTAGTTTTTTTCCTACTTCAGCCATATTGTTTCCAAATTCAGATTCATCAACTATTTGCTTTATTTTGGGATCTAGATCTTCTGGGTATAATACATCATAAGTTTCTTTGCGTTCTTCGTAAATACCCACTACTGAATCTGATGCAGCTTTTCTTAGTCTTGCCAATATATTTCCAAATGCAACGCTTCGAATTTGATTCTCGATTTGCTCTTCAGTGACTTCAGCTAAATCTTCTTCAGAAGGTTGTTTATTACCCCTTGTCATTAAAAAAGATTTAGCAGCTTCTTCCCTAGCGCCCTCTTGTGATGCAATAGATTTAGCGTCGTTCTCTAAAGCTTGCTCTAGTTGAGCTCTTGCTGGTGTACCAGTCTCTGGGCTTATTTTAGTGATTTGATCTAAAACTTGCATGTATTGATCTAAATTTTGAACCGTAGTTAAAGCTCCGAGCAATTCAACTATCTGCTTTGCAGAATTAATATCTTTTAAGAGCTCTTCCGAATCGATTATTAGTTCTTCTCTAGCTTCTTCTACGTCTGGCATGCCGCCCATAGATTCTATAAAATCATTTATTGATTGAGCAGAAATTTGAACTTCTTCACTCTCAATTTCTTCTTGCTCAGCAATAAGATTTCCAGGGGGTGAATGCCCAGCTATAAACAACCTTTGAAGACCAGTCAACGCTTTAGAAACTAAGCCTGCTCTTTCTCTGTCTCTATCGAGTGCTGCTGATTTAGAACCGAAATCTCTAGGATCAACATCGCCCCAGCCGGCTTGCTCAAACCAGTCTGCGACATTTTGCAAAGCTTGATCTCCAGATGGACTAACAGCAGCAATTGCTGCTCCCGGATTTAAGAAAAAACCAGCAAGAGCCATATCAGCATTGAGGGGTAAACTACTAAGAAGATCATTAGTTTTTTGATTTAAATTTCTTTTTCTATCTTTATGCTTTGCGCGAATATCTTTAAGTTTAGATCCATTAAACGTGGTCATAACTCTAAAAAGATTAAGCACCTCAGCAAACATTTTTTGGGCTTCTACATTAGCTAGCTTTAAAACGTTGATCCACGGCTCAATTAAAGCTTGATAAAATTCACCGGCAGAAACGTTGACTGCAAAGTTAGCTTCATTAAGTTTTTTGGGCTCTTCTTGATGTGCTAAAGAGAATCTAATAGCATCTCTTAACTCTTTTTCAGAAACTACTTTCATAAAAAAATCCTCACTAATTTGGGCAAACTGTCTATTCTTACTATAAGTATTATTATAGGTTGGGTTAAATATGAAACGATTGTTTGCATTGGCAATAACTATGATGTTGGCTTTACCAACACCAGCGCTTTGCGACACTAACCCTGCTGATATATTCTTATCATCTAACGACGTTGTAAAACGCCACCAAGATCTTAGTCGAAATTCTGCTGTAAAAGTTGTGACTCCGATGGGTCACGGATCTGGAACTTACATAAGAATAGGTAGAAATTTTTATATTATTACTGCTAAGCATGTTGTAGAACATTCTCCAATAGTGGCGGTCCAAGCTGGGCTTGAAGTAGTTGTGGGAGAGGTTGTTTATCAGTCTTCCACCCAAGATATAGCAATAATTAAAATTCCGGCACTAAACCAAAAAACACCCGCAAGAATCCGAGCAGCTAGTGCTGAAAGTATGGAAATTGGAGATGAGCTAGTATATTCTGGTTATCCATCTCGCTATGATCTCTTAACATCAGGTGCGCAAGTATCTGGAAGAGAAGGCAGAAGAGTCATACTTCAAGGTTTTGCGTGGCCTGGATCTTCCGGAAGCGGAATTATTGATGAAAGAGGAAGGGTCCGGGGAGTATTAGTCGCCGTTGGAATTGAATGGGTTGGCTCTAATCCTCAGCTACTAGATACAGTAGTTTGGATGGAGCCCATTACGCCCGAAACATGGGCAGAAATAAGAGGGGCCGTGGTCTTTTAAGTAGTATTGTTAGCTAAGTTGCGTTAATTTCAGTTTTCTTGTCCCGTCTCAACTGTTAAGTCGTGAAGGAGAAAATAAATGTTAAGATTTTTAACAGCAATTAGTGTACTGCTTATAAGCGGCTGTAGCGACTATAATTTAAGCAAAGTTATACAAAAAGCACCTGAAATTGAAGTTACGCCACTAGAGCATGATTTTGGACCCCTAAATGCAGATGGTGATATTGGTGAATTATTAATAACCGTATCAAACATCGGCAACGAAAATTTAAACTTAGATTCAATTCATCTTTTTAATGATGATTCTATTTTTACCCTTGATTCTACTTACCCAGAATATATTACTCCAATGGAGACAATAGAGCTTATCGTATCTTACGATCCGCAGACTTATGAATCAAATGAAGAGTCTTTAATAATATGGTCTAACGATTCAGATGAACGGGAAGTAGTAATTCCTTTAATCGGCTCTGGAGACGCTCCAGTAATAATAGTTACGCCAACCGAACACGACTTTGGATTAGTTTATATTGGTTGTGAAGAGTTGTTGGAAGTCACTATTTCAAACATTGGTAATGTAGATTTAGAGGTGGATGATATAGACTATTATGTAACAACGCCTCAAGACCTTTTTTCTGATCCGGAACTTTCTAACGATCCATTACCGTGGGTTATATCCCCTGGAGATACTATAACTTTCGACGTAAATTATCTTCCGCTAGATATGATTGACGATGACGCCTATGCAGTGATTTACTCTAATGATCCATTAAAGCCAGAGGTAGAAGCTGAGCATATTGGATATGGAGACTATGAAGATATCGTGACTGACGTTCACGAACAAGGAGAAGTCACCCCAGCAGATATACTATTTGTGGTAGATAATTCTGGGTCTATGAGTATTAACCAATCTCACCTAGCAAATAATTTCGACACGTTCATCAATGTATTCGCAGCTTCGGGAGTAGATTATCAAATAGCTTTTATCACTACTGACTCTCCCAATTTTGTTGGAGATGTTATCACACCTCTAACAGTAGATCCAGTAGCTGAAGCAGCTAGTCAAATTGGTTCAATTGGATATAGTGGAAGCCCTACAGAGCAGGGTTTTGATATGTCTTATGAAGCTACAACGGGAAGTGGAGATGCTGCTCCGGGAGGAAGCTTCTTGAGAGATGATGCCAGATTAGTCATAATCTATATATCAGATGAAGACGACTGGTCAGACACTATCCAATATGGAACTGACATGGCAGCCCATTTGTATTCTCTTAAGTCTAGCCCGGCTTTAGCTATAGCCCACGCTGTAGCAGGCGATGTTCCAGGAGGATGCACAGCTAACGGAGGAGCTACAGCGGCGACCGAATATAATAATGCGGTTACTACAATGGGAGGAACTTTCTTATCAATATGTCAAGAAGACTGGGGTACTCCAATGGAAGAACTAGCAAGAGATTCTCTAGGGTTAGTAGAGTTTGATCTATCGCAAAGACCAATTGAGGATACTATTTGGGTTACAGTAGATGGAGTAGCAAGTACAGACTGGATTTACGATGATGGTGACCAATCTATTATCTTTACTGTTCCCCCGCCAGAAGGGTCTGAAATTGTTATCAACTATGCCATATGGCCTGAGTGCAATTAAATTTTTGTCATAGCTTTAATTAGCTGAATCTCTGAAACAATCTCATTGAGGGAAGGTTCTGAACCGACGGGAGGAATCTTCCCTCTTCCATATCGAGGAATTCCTAGAATATGATTGATCGGAGCAAAAGTCCCGGTAATCTTATATGTGTTATTTCCACTTTCGAAAACAATGCCCTCTACCGGAGAAGTCAAAGATCCGCATTTTTCAAACTTATCAACATACTTTTGAATCATTTGAATTCTATCTCGCGCATATTCGTCTTGTGAGGTTTCTACCAAGATAACAGCTGCGTGAACTGCATCTCGAAGATTTTCCTTTTGTCGAGTAGAATCTTCAATTAAGACAGAACTAACGTTTTCTAATATTTGAGCCCCAGTATAAGTAACTACAAGTTCAAGTGGAAGCATAGCCTCGCCAATAATTCGCATGTTGTTCTTTCTAGAACCCATCTCAGAAACTTGTTTAGCAATAGATGGCGGCAACCCCTTCTTAATCTTAACTAAAGAAGTATTTCCTTCTCGCAAAATGTGAGACAGAAGTTGGTTTTTTCTAGATTCTGAAATCTGAAGCTTATTAATCAGGCCATTTTTAAGATTAAATCTTAAAAAATCTTTTAGCGTAGAATCGTAATTACAAGTAGAAGCATTCATAATTTTATTCAAGCTAGACTCAAAATTATTCAATATTCCTTCCCCACGCAAATCTGTTAATTCTACAAGAGTGGGGGGTAGCACTCTCCACTCATTATCATTAACAGAAACTGAATAGGTTGCGCAATCATCTGCATAACGATTAAAAGATTCGCTTAGAGATCCAGAATAATCTTGAAAATTTCTTACTCCGTGCATTACAATAGCACATTCATCATAGTCCAGTGTCATTGGACGATGCTTATTAATTAAATCGCAATTAATCCAATTACGACCACTAAAACCAAACGGCCAAAATGATCGCGCCACAATCCGATGGAGCGCCTCAGCTCCATCTAAAAAGGTTTGCTGAGCTGGGTGATTTTCCATTAACTTTGAAAATTGAGCTTGCGTTAATCCTCCCACGTCTCGATGCTTTCCAGAGGTAGAAAATCTCAAATCTCCAGAAGCGTCAACTCTAAAGTGGAGATTGATCCCGTCAAACTTTTCTGTAGCCCTCAGATTGCCCGTACAGGCTTGGTAAAAGATTTCATTAATGTCACCAAAGGTAAGATCGAGGTCTTCCCAGAGATGGCTCATATGACCGCCAAGTGAACCCATAATTACTCCTCCTATTTATATCTATTATATCACAAACGGAGGGGTTTTTCACGAATTTATTTTATATGACCATTCTTTTTTTTATTTCAGAAATGCTGTTAACTTCGCCAACTATAATAGGAGAGTCTTCTCCTGCTCCTGCTCCAGCTTCGTCATCTTTAACAGTCTTCTTAAGAAATTTACGAGGTTTTTCTTGGGGTTCTGAATTCATAGCTACATTGTAAGGACCCTTAGATGGTTTTGATGCTTCTTCAGCTTCTACATCTCCAGCGATAATTTGAGCTATCCCGTCTAAAAATCCTTTTAAAGCTACTTTTTCTGGAGGAGATAACATATCCCACCATACATCAAACCTCTTTTTTACATCAGGATCTTTTAAAGATTTACCAGCTCGAATAATGTTTAGCATTTTTGCAACGTCTTCTGGCTCAAGCTGAGCTGGCAGCTTCTGGGCTTTAACCTTAGGGGAAGAAGTATCGGTTTTTTCTTCAGCTGAAACTTCTACTTCTGTTTCTTCTTGCTCGTCTTGAAGCTCTTCTGAATCTTCTTTTTCTGCTCTTAAGTTTAAATCATCTATTTTAGAAGAGATCTTATTTTGTTTTTGCTTTTCTCTTTCAGTTAAAAGATGAGAAAAAGTTTTACTGACTGAATCTTTTACTGCTTTTCCTAAAATAGAGTCTAGAAAACTCTTGTCAAGATTAGCTATGTTATTATTTTTTGACATTTCTGTTTAACCGATAAGTTATGCGATTCTGCCATCTTTCTCTATAAAGATCGTTATATTTTCGCTGTGGAGAATCCCCATGCTCTTCAGCATAATTTTTCAGTCTCTCCTTCTTTTGAGTGTCTTTCTTTTCAAAAGAATCCATAAATTTCTTAAAATAATCTGAAGCCGCCATGGGTCCCTCCTGCTTATTAATTATACGAGTTTCTGCTAAATTTATTCTTGCCTTAAAGTAATCGTTACTTTGATTTCGCTTAATTGATTTTCTACTTTAACCGTTTTAATGTAGCCGTTAAAAGTAAACTTAGAAACTGTAACATCGCACTTTTCTCTATATTTTATCTGCAAGAAATCATCTAATTGCGTTAGGTTACCCAATACGCCAAATTCAATTTCATTGCCGTCACTTTCATAGCTGAACAAATTAGCTGACAGAACTTGATCTGCCATTTTTATAAAAACTGGAATTTGATAAGTGGATTCTTCATCCCACTCTAAATCTATTTTACCTTTAAGAGAATCGCTGACTATCAAATTGTCTGGATTTGAAGCTATTCTTTCCCATTCATCTTCTGTACTCATAATCTTTTACATCCCTATATATTTTTGAGAGCTCGTTAGCATATTCAATATCAAGTTCTGTAACTTCATCGACTGTATGAGTGTATACTTCCACGTTTACTTCTAGAGCTTCTATTAATATTGATCCGTTATGCCTAACTGATTTTTCATAATTTACTACTTCTATTATAAACTGTAAAAGTTGTTTTGGATCACTAAATTCAAAAGATCTTCTTAAACGCTGGGGATTCTCTAGGGTTTGCCAAGCTGGTTCTTTTTCTATCTCTACAGGAAGAGAAGTATTTTGAGTCCCAAAAAGAGAATTTTGAATCTCACTCTGTGTAGATTCAGTCAAGTATTCTCTCATTAAAGAAGAAATATTCATCCCGCATAGCTCGGAAACATATCTAAAAATAATTCGTATTGATCTGGATCTTCTCTCTTGAGGAGTTCCACAAACTCAGCGTCAGCTCTTTTTTCATCAGCTACTTCAGCTCTTGCTTTAGCAAGAAGTTTTTTCATGTCGCTCTTTCTTAATCTCTTAACGTATGTCACTAGTTGAGCTAAGAAATGTTGAGATACGTCTTGATCTGCTTTAAGTAAATCTTTAACTACTTTTTTGAATATAAATGTTCTTAAGGTTCTCAAAACTTGAGGATCGTTAAAAGAGGGATCAAGCTCTACAAAATGGTAAGAAATATAGTCTTGCCCGTCTTTAATATCTTCATCGTCTACATCGCCAACATGCTTGAGATAGTTTGCGAATAGGCGTTGCATTCCGACCGTTACTCCAGAATCTCCAGATTTTCCATAATAAGGAGCGACATATTTTCCTTTTATCTCTCTTTTATTTCCACGATAAACCTGCTCAGGATCTTCTCCTCGATCAATAGCGTCTAAATCTTCGTCAGATGGCTCTGCGTCATCTTCTTCATCGCCGTAAAGAGCATTATAGTGATTTCCAAGCTTAATGTTTGACCAATCAGTTAAAGCTTCATTTAAAAGCATATTCCTTATAATTTTTCTAAGTCTATTTTCGTAAGTTCT
>MDTB01143619.1_pt1 | contig 15841 bp, 20 predicted proteins | sample 811161 | NCBI WGS metagenome assembly MDTB01 (sample SAMN05326650, study PRJNA326480) | marine metagenome | isolation source: seawater | place: Mediterranean Sea | collected 2009 | reverse complement strand
CTCTATCTACGACGCTTTTTTCTGAAATATTATTAACAGTTTCTTTTTTAGTATATTTTACTTTTTCCATATCTTCTTTATTGTAAATTTTTTTACTAATTAAAACACCATATTTATCAAAATCAATTTCCAATACATCGTTAGTCCTTAAAACATTTTGACCCAATTTCAACAATTTTCCTCTCGAAATTACTCTTTCAAAATAAAACCATTTGTCATCATTAGTCATAGAAATTGAGTGAGGTTTACCTAATAACTTAATAATGTCATTTTTATTTGTCTTATTGACAATAAGAACATTTTCTCTATTTTCTAAAGAATTAATACCATGAGAATAATTTGGTGACTTTAACTGACATTGAGTAAATGATATAAAAATAGTCAAATAAGCAATTAGAAAATGTTTTCTTTTTATAATAGACATAATAATAATCTTTACAACAAATTGGTTGATTTATCACGTAATATTTTTTTTTATAAAAATATGAATCTAAAAGATAATTTTGAAACTAGAATAGTGCTAATATTCTTACATTTTTCTATTATTTTGATAATTTTTAAAAAGATAAAAAAAATTGAATTTCCTCAAAAAATTTTTGACAACATCTTTCAAAATATAGAATATCACTTAAGAGAATTAGGGTTTGGAGATGTTGCTATTAACAAAAAAATGAAATTATTAAACAAAAATTTTTATGATATTTTGCTTAAAATTGAATTTTATGACGACAAAAGAATTAAAATTAAGGAGGGTCTTATAAAGAAACATTTCTTTTCAGTGGGAGGACAAAAATTGGTAAAATGTGATAAAATCATACATTATTTAGATAATTTTTATAATTTTTGTTTTGAATTAGATGAGAAAGATATTATAAAAGGTCAAATTAATTATAAGTATTAAATTTATGGCAGTACCAAAACGGAAGACATCAAAATCTAGAAGAAATAAAAGGCGCTCTCATCATAAAGTGCCGAATGTGAATGTTATAGCTGACAAAAAAAGTGGCGAATACAAACTTTCCCACCACATTGATCTTAAAACTGGTTTTTATAACGGTAAAAAAATACTAGATATATAATTATTTTTTTCAATATGAAAAATAAAATTATAATTGCTATTGACGCAATGGGTGGCACAGACTCACCAAATAAAACAATAAAAGGATTAAGTATTTTTTTAAATATAAACAAGAATTCTGATGATTGTTTTTTCTATTTATATGGGGATGAAGATAAAATTAAAAAAAACTTAGAAATAAATAAAATCAAGAATAATAACATAAAGATATTCCATACATCATCTGTGGTTTCAGATGAAGAGACACCTTTAACAGCCATTAAAAATTCTAAAGATAGCAGTATGTGGCAATCAATAAATTCTCAAGTTATTGAAAACGCCGATATATCTTTATCAGCTGGAAATACAGGTGTCTTATTTGTAATATCTAGAATGATTTTAAAAACTATTGATCAAATTAGCAAACCTGCTTTAGCTGGATTATGGCCAAGCAAAATTGGAGCTAGTGTAGTTTTAGACCTTGGAGCTAACATAGAGTGCGATGAAAATAATCTTGTAGACTTTTCTGAAATGGGATCTGCTTTATATAAATCTCTATTTAATGATACTGCGAAAGTCGCTTTATTGAATATTGGTTCAGAAGAAATTAAGGGAACTGAAAATTTAAAAAAAGCTTATAGTAAACTTAAGGATGTAAGTAAATTTGGAGATTTTGAATTTAACGGCTACATAGAAGGAAACCAACTTTTTGAAGGAACTTCAAATGTTATAATTACAGATGGGTTCACAGGAAACATTGCTCTTAAAACCGCCGAAGGAACAGCTAAATTTATAACTGATAGTCTTAAAAAATCATTAATGGAAAATATTTTTGCTAAGTTTTCATTAATTTTTTCATATTTTTCGTTAAAAAAATTTAAAAAAAAATTGGACCCGAGAAGATATAATGGAGCAATCTTTCTAGGATTAAAGGGTCCAGTTGTAAAAAGCCACGGAAGTACTGATGAAGTTGGTTTTTATCATTCCATCGATTTATGTTATAGAATAATAAAAGGTGGATTAATGGATAAAATTAGGAATAATTTAAGCCATATAAATGATAAAAAATAATATCAGAACTATTATTAAAAAAGACATATCAAAAAATATATTTAAACATTTTGGTTCTTCATTAAATTTTTCAGATAAATTTATAGATCAAACAATCGATATATTAATATCTGAACTTATAAACTCAAATTCTATAAAAATAAAAAATTTTGGTGTTTTTAAAGTTTTAAATAAAAAAGAAAGAATTGGAAGAAATCCAAAAACAAAGATTGAACATACTATAAAATCTAGAAAAGTTGTGAGTTTTAAAGCATCTTTTTATTTGAAAAGTAAAATAAATATTAATTATGAAAGATAAAGAAAGAATTATTAGTATAAGTGAACTTGCTAGAGATATTGATTTAATTAATAAAAAAAATGGCAAGCTTCAAACCCACACATTAAGATACTGGGAAAAACAATTTTCACAAATTAAGCCGACTATACTGGACGGAAAAAGAAGGTATTATACAAAAAATTCTGCAGATCTTATAAAATTGATTAAATATCTACTAAAGGACTTAGGCATGACAATTAAAGGAGTTAAAAAAGTAATTAAAAAAAATATTAATTCACTTGACGAGTTTAATTCTTCGAGTATAAAAGCTGATTATTATAGAAAAAATTTGAAAATAAGATCAAAAGCTATATTAGAAAGAATTAACAAGATCAAAAAATAATGGCAAAAAAAACACATATAAAAGTAAGGTTAGTTCCAGAGTCAAAACCAGACAGTTCATTCGTTTATTATGTTAAAAAGCCGACAAAAGGTGAAAAAGCCAAGAATAAATTAAAGATGAAAAAGTATAATCCATCGACACGTAAACACGAAGTTTTTGTTGAAAAAAAACTTCCACCCCACAGCAAATAACCTATTTTTTTTTGAAATTCCTGAATTCGTAATTAATAAAAGCTCTTATCATTGATTTCCAAATTGCTCTTGTTATTTTTTTATCCAATTTTTTTTGAGCAGATTTATTAGCAATTCGTGATAAAATTACATTAATTCTTTTTTTATCAATTATTTCTCTTTTATATTTTTTTTGTTTTAATATTTTATCGACTAACGATTTTCTTTTTTTAATGATATTAAGCATTTTATCATCTAAAAAATCTAATTTTCTTCTTATAATGTTAATTTTTTTATTCATTATAGCGACATTAAGATTATATATAATATTTAAAATAATAATATAGTAATTTAATGAGCATTATTACAAATAAAAAATATTCAAATATTATAAGTATTTGGCTAATTATTTTAATTTTATTATTAATTGCTATGATTGTCGTTGGAGGTTTAACTAGACTTACAGATTCTGGTTTGTCAATTACAGAGTGGGAATTATTTTCAGGTGTATTACCTCCCTTAAGCACTGCAAAATGGAATGAATATTTTTTATTATACAAAGAAACTTCTCAATTTAAATTACTTAATTCAAATATGCCTATTAATGATTTTAAATTTATTTTTCTTTGGGAGTATTATCATAGATTAATGGGAAGATTCATAGGATTATTTTTTTTAATACCATTGATCTTTTTTATTTTTAAAAAATATATTAATAATAAATATATAATTAGATTTTCATTAATATTTGTTCTTATCTTATTTCAAGGTTTTATTGGTTGGTATATGGTTCAGAGCGGTTTAACAGAAAAAGTTTCAGTCAGTCATTTTAGACTATCTATTCATTTATTATTAGCCTTTTTAATTTTATCAATCTTATTTTGGTTTCTTTTAAATCACTTATATAAAAATAAGATTTTTTTTAGCAGCTCTAATAAATTTTTAATTATAAAATACTTTATATTTGTTTTATATTTACAAATTATTTTTGGAGCATTTGTATCAGGATTAGATGCTGGTAAGATTTATCAAACTTGGCCTCTTATGAACGGAAACTATTTACCTAACGATTTATTAATTGTTAGTTATTTTGACTTATTGAATTTTTCTAATCATAGTTTTGTTCAATTTATACATAGAAATATAGCTTATTTGATTTTTATAATGACTGTCTATATTGGTTTTAAGATATTTAAATCAAAAGATAAAAACTTAATAAAAAATTATTTTCTAGTTTTATCTTTTGTAATTCTTCAAATTATTCTAGGAATATTGGTATTATTATCTAATATAAGTTTACCAATAGCCTCTTTGCACCAAATATCAAGCATCTTTTTGGTAATGTTTTCATTAAACCTTTATCATAAATCAATTGATTAAATTAACATCTATTCTTTAATACCTTGACTTTATGTTTTTTTGTTAGTAATTATCGCCATTATTTAAATGACACCATTTATTAAAAAAAAAGAAACCAAAAATGACTGGTATCTGATAGATGCCAAAAATTCTGTAGTTGGCAGATTAGCTGTTCATATTTCTAGAATGTTAAGAGGAAAAAATAAAACTAAATTTAATCCTCATTTGGATAATGGAGATTTTGTTATTGTAACTAATATAGATAAAATAAAATTTACTGGAAAAAAACTTACTAATAAAATTTACTACAAACACACAGGTCACCCAGGTGGAATAAAAGAGATTAATCCCTTAAGACTTAAAAATAAAAATAAACCAGAGGAAATTTTGAAATTAGCGGTAAAACGTATGTTACCAGGTGGTCCTTTGGCAAAAAAACAATTAACTAAACTTAAAATGTATAAAGGGGATAAACATCCACACGAAATACAAAAACCAAAAGTCATTAATTTTGGAGAGTTAAATAGAAAAAACCTAGTTATTAATTAATGGAAAATACAAATCCACAAACTAAACCAATTGAAAAAATTAAATTAGATTTTAAAGATAGCAAATACGCTACTGGAAGAAGAAAAACATCAGTTGCACGTATATGGTTAAAAAAAGGTTCAGGAAATATATATGTTAATGGAATTAAAATGCTAGATTACTTCAAACGTCCGGTGCATCAAATGCTAGTAGTAAGACCTCTTGAAATATCAAATGTTTTGAGTGCTTATGACATTAAGTGTACAGTCAAAGGTGGTGGCCTTTCAGGTCAAGCAGGAGCTATAATACATGGGTTATCTAGAGCCTTGGTTCAATATAATATTGATTTAAAAAAGATATTAAAAAAAGAAAAATTCATGACTAGAGACTCAAGAAAAGTAGAAAGAAAGAAATACGGTCACAGAAAAGCAAGAAGAAGCTTTCAATTTTCTAAAAGATAAATCATTTAAATTTATTATTCTAAATTACAGTGATATAGATGTTCTATGTTACAGAAAAAAATTAATGTTTTAGTTATAGGCGCAACAGGATATGTTGGTTTGGATTTAATCTTTTTATTATCTAAGCATCCAAAAATTAATATAAAATATCTCTGTGCCAGAAAGAATATAGGTAAATCAATTAGTAATTTTGATAAAAGAATCAAAAAAAAATTACCTAAAATATCGAAGCTAGAAAAAGTTCAATGGAATAGTATTAATTTAGTATTTCTTTCAACACCTAATGGATATGCGCAAAAAGTTATAAAAAGTAAAATAAAATTTAAACATCTAAAATTTATAGATCTATCTGCCGATTTTAGATTAAAAAAATCAATGTTATTTAAAAAATGGTACGGACTTAAACATGAAGCTAAAAAACATATTAAAGAATCTATATATGCCGTATCTGAATTTGTTAAAAAAGATATAAAAAATTTTAGAATAATTGGAAACCCAGGTTGTTATCCAACTTCAATACAATTACCTTTAATTCCTTTAATGAAAAAGAGATTAATTAAATTTAACAATATTATAATAGACTCAAAGTCTGGTTATTCAGGTGCTGGTAAAAATATCAAAAAAAAATTTAAGCATAAAAATATTTTTGAATCAATTTATGCTTATAATGTTAACGAGCATAGACATATGGCCGAACTTGATCAAGAATTTTCTAAGATAAATAATAAAATTAATTATACTTTCAATGCACATTTAATACCTACTTTTAGAGGCATTTTATCAACTATACATGTTGAAACAACAAAATCATCAAATATAAATAAAGTTTATAAAGAATTAAAAAAATTTCATAACAATAATTATTTTGTAAATATTTTGAAGCCAAATTCAGAAATTGGAACACATAATATTATAAATACAAATCACTGTGAAATTTCTGTTTGCAATACTAGAGAAAAAAATAAAATAGTTATTTTTTCTGTTATTGACAACTTAGTTAAAGGAGCATCTGGTCAGGCAATTCAAAATATGAATTTATTATATGGTTTTAACGAAAATCTCGGATTAAAATAATGAAAAATTTCATTTTAATAATAATTGTTTGTTTAATGTTGGGATGTTCAAACAAAAAACAAGTTTTTATCTGTGGTGATCATGTTTGTATTAATAAAAAAGAAATGAAAGAATTCTTTGCTGAAAACTTATATATTGAAGTTGCTGTTAATGATAAAAAAATTAAAAAAGAAGAAAATCTAGATTTAGTCAAATTAAATATTCCATTAAATTCAAAAGAAAATATTGAAAATACTAAAACAAAGAAATATAAAAAATTAAATAAAACTGAGAAAAAAAAGAAACTCAAAGAACTTAAGATTTTAGAAAAAAAAGCAAAAAATAAAAAAAATAAAATTAAACAGGACAATAAAAAAACAGTAAAATTAAACATAGATAAATCTAATAAAATTGAAAAATTTGATAAGCAAATGTTTCTAAATAAAAAACAAATAATTAAGGCAAGTGACTATTGTGATGATCTTTTAAATTGTGATATTGATACAATTAGTGATCTTATTATTCAAAACAATAAGACAAAAGAATATCCTCAAATAAATATGCGATAATATTATGAAGTATAAAAAAAAATTAAATATAGCAATAATCGGTCTTGGTAACATCGGATCATATTTATACAAATATCTTATTAAAAATAAAAAAGATTTACTCAAAAAAAATAATTGTGAGCCAAATATAATTTATGTTTCTGCCAAAAGTAAACTAAAAAAAAAGAAAAATTAAGATCAATAAAAACAAATGGCTAAATAATTACTTAGATGCAACAAAAATTAAGGAAGTTGATTTGATAATTGAATTAATTGGTGGAGCTGATGGAGCTGCAAAAAAATTAGTATTTTCTGCATTAAAAAATAAGAAACATGTAATAACAGCCAACAAAGCTCTAGTATCAAAACATGGAAACCAACTTGCTTATATTGCTGAAAAAAATAAAGTTAATTTTGAATTTGAAGCTGCTGTTTGTGGAGGAATTCCAATAATCAGATCTATTAAGGAAGGATTGATAGGTAATAAAATCTCTAAAATTCATGGCATTTTTAATGGTACTTCAAATTATATTTTATCATCTATGGATAAAAATCAATTAAATTTTAACGATGCATTAATTATAGCGAAAAAGAAAGGATATGCTGAGTCTAATCCTTCATCTGACATAAATGGTGATGACGTTTGTTCAAAAGTAAAAATACTTTCATCTCTCTGTTTTAATTCATTTATTGACAACAACGTTCATGTTGAAGGAATAAAAAATGTGGATCAAAATGATATTTTAAATGCGGATAAGTTAGGATACAAAATCAAACTTTTAGGTGTCGCTGAAAAAATAAAAAATAAAATTGTACAAAGAGTGCACCCATGTTTAGTTGATAAGAATTCTTATATAGCTACCATTGATGGTGTTTTAAATGCAGTCATTATAGACGCCAACCCTGTAGGCCAAAGTATTATTCAGGGTGAAGGAGCGGGAGCAGAACCAACAACTTCAGCACTAATATCAGATATTTCATCAATTTTAAGAGGAAATATTAAATATCCATTTAATCTGTCTAATAAAGAAAGAAAAAAAATTACAACAGTTTCTATTAGTGATCAGAGTTTTTCTGCATACATTCGTTTAGATGTTTTGGATAAACAAGGCGTTTTATCTAACGTTACTAATATATTTTCAAAAAATAAAGTCTCGATTAAAAGATTAATACAAAATCCATTTAAATCAAAAAAATACTCCTCAATTATTATAATTACTCATGAAGCAAAAGATATCAATTTATTAAAAACAATAAAAAACCTATCTTTAAAAAATTATACTATTAAAAAACCAAAATTAATTAGAATAGAAAAAACATAATGAGCATAGATCCTAGTTATTTAGAAAAATTTATTTTAACAACAGAAAAAGCTGCATTTGGTGCATCATTATTTATAGGAAAAGAAGATAAAATAGCAGCTGATAAAGGAGCTGTTGATTTAATGAGAAAAGAATTAAATAAAATAAATATGGATGGGACAGTAGTAATTGGTGAAGGAGAAATGGATGAAGCCCCAATGTTATATGTAGGTGAAAAAGTTGGAAATAAAAATGGTCAAGCTTTAGACATAGCTTTAGATCCGTTAGAAGGCACGAACTTTGTTGCTAAAAATTTACCTAATTCATTCTCTGTATTAGCAGTCACTGAAAAAGGTAATTTATTATCAGCCCCAGATACTTATATGGAAAAAATAGCTATCGGATCAAACTTACCTAAAAATCTTTTAGATTTAGATAATACTGTTGAGAAAAATATTTCTTTATTAGCTGATGCAAAAAATACAATTCCTGAAAAATTAACAGCGTGTGTATTAAAAAGAGATAGACATAATAAAATTATTGAAAGTCTAAATAAAATGAAGGTAAGAATAAACTTTATATCGGATGGAGACGTTTCGGGAGTTATATCTGTTATAGATGAAAATTCACCAATTGACATATATTTAGGGGTTGGTGGGGGTCCAGAAGGCGTATTAGCTGCTGCAGCCCTAAGTTGTTTGGGAGGACAAATTCAAACAAGATTAGTTTTAGACAAAGAACAAATGAGAAAAGCTACCAAACTGGGAATTAAAAATTTTAAAACAAAATACAACATTGATGATATGATACGTGGAGATGTGATGTTTTGTGCATCAGGGGTAACTAATGGTGATTTACTTAAAGGAGTAGAAATAAATGACAATGAATTTAAAGCATCTACTTTTGCCTTGCATAAAAATTCAAGAATTAACAAAAAAGTGACCAATATACATAAAAAATGAATTCAGTTTCAGTAACTGGAAAAAAATTGTTTTTAAGAAATTATAACCAAGAAGATGTTGAATTTTTAAAAGCAAATTTCTTTCTAGACGAAATAACATCAAAACTTCTAGCTATAAGAAAAATCAAAAAGGAGGATATAAAAAATTATCTAAATCCACTAATAAAAAACATTCTTCCAAATCCAAATATTTTAAAGGACATGGAAAAAAGTGCCTCTAGAACAGTAAAGGCAATAATCAATAAAGAAAAAATAGGAATTTTTGGTGATTACGATGTTGATGGCGCTTCTTCGACTGCTATCTTGGGTAAATATTTTCAAGAAATTAAAAAAAATTATGAAATATATATTCCAGATAGAAAAGCTGAAGGTTATGGACCTAGTGTTACAGGATTTAAAAAACTTATAGAAAAAAAAGTAAATTTAATTTTTACTGTAGATTGCGGAACTTTATCTTTTAAACCAATAGATTATGCTTTTAATAATAAGGTTGACGTACTTGTTTTGGATCACCATCAATCAGAAGTAAAACTCCCAAAAGCTTACGGTGTTGTAAATCCAAATAGATTAGATGATATATCGAATCTTAATTATTTATGTGCTTCTGGAGTTTGTTTTTTATTTTTAGTTGCATTAAATAAAGAATTAAGGAAAATTAATTGGTTTAAAAAAAATAATATTATAGAACCCAATCTGATAAATTATTTAGATCTTGTTTCTCTTGGAACTGTTTGTGATGTCGTTCCTCTTGTGGGTTTAAATCGAGCAATTGTAAAACAAGGTCTAAAAGTTTTAGAATCAAAAAAAAATCTTGGATTAAAAACATTATTTGATATCTGTAAAATTGAAACTATTCCCACAACGTACCATTTAGGTTATATATTAGGACCACGAATAAATGCTGGTGCAAGAGTTGGTAAATGTTCACATGGCGCAAATTTATTAATGGATACAAATCCTAAAAATGCTTTTAGTTTAGCTTCAGAACTTGAAGTTTATAATAATGAAAGAAAAATTTTAGAAAAAGACTTATTAAAAGATGTTTTAAAAACAAAAATTGATATAAATGACCCGGTATTAATTTTATCTGGTGAAAATTGGCACGAAGGTATTATAGGCATTATTGCATCGAGGGTTAAAGAAAAATTTAACAAACCTACTATAATAATTTCTTTAAGAAAAAATATAGGAAAAGCATCTGCTAGATCAATCTTTGGTTTTGATATTGGTACAATTATAATTAATGCAGTACAAAATGGAATTTTAGTAAAAGGTGGTGGTCATAAAATGGCTGGTGGTTTTACTATTGAAAGCAATAAAATTAATGAGTTTAAAGATTTTATAATTAAAAAATTTAATGATAAAAAAATGAACTTAGACGAGCAAAAAAAGATTATGGTTGATAGCATTATATCTCCATCAGCTATCAATTTACAATTTTATGAAAAAATAAATAATTTGTCTCCCTTTGGATCAGGCAACCCTGAGCCTAAATTTTATATTGAAAATCTAAGATTGCTAAATTCCAAAATTGTTGGAGAAAAACATATAAAGTCTATTTTAGAAGGAAAAGATGGATCTAATTTTAAAACAATAGCTTTTAATTCAACAGATACAGACATAAGTGCGTATTTATTAGACAATAATAAAAAAACCTTCAACATTGTAGGTAAATTAAACCTTAATGAATGGAAAGGTGTGAAAAATGTGGAGTTTATTATCGATGATATTTCTGTTAATAAGAACCACTAAAAAAGGTCCCATCGTCTATCGGTTAGGACAGTTGGTTTTCATCCAACAAAGAGGGGTTCGATTCCCCTTGGGACCGCCATCTTGAAAAGGATTTTGTTTATATATATTCTTATTTATAGATAAAAAATATGTACGAAAATTTTGGACAATTTATTAATGGAAAATGGCAAAGTTCATCTAGTGGTGAAACTTATGATGTTATAAATCCTGCAACTGAAGAGATTATTGGGCATGCATCAAAAGCCAATAAAAAAGACATAGACCTTTGTTTAAAGTCTGCAGAAAAAGGTTTAGAAATTTGGAAAAATACTTCTCCTTGGGAACGATCAAAAATAATTAGAAAAATTTCAGATCTAATGAGAAAAAAAGCTGAAGTTTTAGCTAAGTGGCTTACTATTGAAGTTGGAAAACCATTAAGTGAATCAATGGCTGAAGCCAACGGATCAGCAGATATTTTTGAGTGGAGTTCCGAAGAAGCTAAAAGAATTTATGGAGAAATCTTACAAGGAAGAGCTTCAAATACGAGAATACATGTTTATTATCAACCGGTAGGAGCTGTCGCTGCACTTGTTCCTTGGAATTTTCCTATTACTTTAGCTTCTAGAAAAATATCTACAGCTTTATCCGCAGGATGTTCAGTTATTGTAAAACCAGATGTTATTACACCTGGTGCTGTAATGCAGTTAGTAGATATTTGTAGAGAAGCAGGTGTTCCTCCAGGCGTTGTTAATCTTCTATCAGGTGACCCAGCATATATTTCAGATCAATTATTATCGTCTGATATTATAAAAAAAGTTTCAATAACAGGTTCTACACGTGTAGGTAAACTCATCTTAAAAAAAGCAGCTGAAAAAGTTCAAAGAGTTACTATGGAATTAAGTGGTCATTCACCTTTTATAGTTTTCGATGACGTTGATCTTAATAAGGTTACTGATATAGCAATCTTTGCAAAATTTAGAAACAATGGACAAGTTTGTATATCTCCAAGTAGGTTTTATATACACGAAAGTAAAAAAAATGAATTTACAAAATTAATGGTAGAGAAAATTAAAAAACTGAAAATAGGAAATGGCATGGAGAAAGACACAATCTTGGGTCCACTAACTACTAAAAAAAGATTAGAAGAAGTTGAAAATTTAGTAGAAATTACAAAAGAAGAGGGAGCTAAAATATTATATGGTGGAAAAAAACCTGCTGGCCATAATAAGGGTTATTTTTTTGAACCCACAATATTCGATAATATTAAAGATAATTTTACCATCATGAAACAGGAACCATTTGGCCCACTAGTTCCAATACTTTCTTTTAAAGATTTTGATGAAGTTATTAAGAGAGCAAACAATAATGATCTCGGTTTAGCAAGTTATGTTTATACTAATAATCTAGAAAAAGCTCATTTAGCCTCAGAATTAATGGAGACAGGAACGGTGGCAGTTAATACTGGAGTTGTAGCGCTACCCGAAGCTCCTTTTGGAGGAATAAAACAAACCGGTTATGGTAGAGAAGGCGGTTCGATGGCTATAAAGGATTATTTAAATATCAAATATACGCATTTGGGTATTAATTAAATTTAATGAGCTATTATGTCTATATGCTCAGATCAATAGACAAAAAACCTGTAACCTATGTTGGATACACAAAGGATCTATCTAAAAGAATTAAATTACACAATTTAGGAAAAGGAGCTAAATTTACCAGAGGTAGAAAGTGGATAATTATTTATAAAGAAAAATTAAATTCAAAAAGTAAGGCAATTTCTAGAGAATATTATATAAAGAAAAATAGAGTTTTAAGAAATAAAATTAAAATTAAAAAAAAATGAAAATTTCTATATTACTGCCATATAAAGAAAATTTTTCTCCAATTTATCCTGGCGCTGTTTCTCTCTTTGTTAATGATACCACTAAAATTAGTAAATATAAAAATGATATTAGGGTATATGGCAATACTAACTACAAAAAAATTTTTAAATTAAAATACACCAATATTCAACTGACGAAAAAATTATTTCAAAGTCAAAGCAAAAAATATGTTGATGAATATGTAAAGTTAGAAAAGAAGATTAATTCTAATTTAATCGAAATTCATAATAGACCAAATTATTTAGTTTATTTAAAACAAAAACTAGATAGAAGAACATACACTTTATATTTTCATAATGATCCTTTAACAATGACAGGCTCAAAATCAATAGCTGATAGAAGATTTCTCTTAGATAATTGTTATAAAATTATGTTCAATAGTAATTGGTCTAAAAAACGATTTTTACAAGGTATGCCAAACAAATTTGTAAATAGCGATAAACTTTTAGTTGTTTATCAATCTGCTTATAAAGGCAAAGTCAACTTAAGCAAAAAACAAAAATACATAACGTTTGTTGGTAAATTAAATAGATCAAAGGGTTACGATATATTTGGAAATGCCATAAAAAAGATTTTAACAAAATTTCCTGATTGGAAAGCTTTTGTTGTAGGGGATGAACAAAGAGATGAGATCAATATTGAACATAAGAATTTAATAAAACTAGGCTTTTTAAATCACAAGAAAGTTCTTGAATTATATAAAAAAACTTCAATAGCTGTTGTGTGTTCTAGATGGGAAGAACCATTTGGTAGAACTAGTTTAGAAGCTTCAAGCAATGGATGCGCTGTTGTAATTAGTAATAAAGGAGGTTTACCCGAAACTATTACAAATGGATTAATTTTAGATAAACTAAGCGTCGCAAATCTTATAAAAAAAGTAGAAAAACTTATATTAAATAAAAAGTTAAGATTAGATCTTCAAAAGCTTTCATTAAAAAACTTTTATTTAACTCATAAGTATGTTTCAAAAAAAATAGATGAAATTAGAGATTTGAAATTTAAAAAAAATATTTCATTTAATATAAGAAAAAATAGAAAAAGCTTAAGAATTATGCATGTCACAAATTTTAATGAAAGACATGATGGAAGATTATATTTTAACACAGGGCGAAGATTAAATAACGGTTTTATCAGACTGGGCCACAGCATTCTAGAGTTTAGTGATAGAGACATTCAAAAATATTATAAAAACTATAAGGATTTATCTGGTGCAAAAACTTTAAATGATAAATTAAAGCGTACTTGTTATAATTACAAACCAGATTTAATTGTATTAGGACATGCAGATCTTATTTCTCCCCAAACTCTTGGAGAATTAAAAGATGATTATCCTGATTTAAAAATATCGCAATGGTTTCTTGATCCATTAAATAAAAATGGACCAGATTTTGAAAGAAACAAAAAGAGAATTCTCGATAAAAAAGATTTTGTCGAAGCAAATTTTTTAACTACGTCACCAGATGTTTTAAGTTTTTTACCTAAAAATGTTCAAAATTTTTATATACCAAATCCAGCAGATAAATCTTTTGAAACATTAAATAATTTTAAAAAAAATTGTAATATGGATGTTTTTTTTGCTTTAAGTCATGGTGTTCATAGAGGTATTTTAAAAGTTGGTAAAAGTGATGATAGAACTTTATTCATAAATAAATTAATAGAACAAACAAAAAATGTAAAATTTGACGTTTACGGACTTAAAAAAATTCAACCTATTTGGGCAGATCATTATTTTAAAACAATTGCGAATTCGAAAATGGGATTAAATTTAAGTAGAGGAAAACCAATTAAATATTATAGCAGTGATCGTATTACTCAGATAATAGGAAATGGGTTAGTAACATTAATTGACGAAAGAACTCAATATAATAATTTCTTCAATAATAAGGAAATGGTATTTTATAAAGGCATTGACGATTTATCAGAGAAGATTCTAAAAATTTGTAAAGATGATAAACTAAGAAGATCAATAGGAAAAAAAGGTAAAGATAAGTATTTAAAATATTTTAACTCAACACTTGTTGCTAAATATATAATTAATAAAACCCTTTCAATTAAAGATAATGAAAAATTTATCTGGAGTGAAAATTAAATTATAATTTTAGAGCTTTTAATAAAGCGTTAAAAGGCATCATAACACACTCAGATCTTTTTAAATAATCTCTTAATAAAATCTTTTTGAAACAATGGAGCCTCTTAGGAAGTCTTTTTTTTTTATTTTTAAAAAAATCTTTTAATAATTTTATATCATTATTAATTTTATCTATTTTAAAAATCTTAATAGATCGAGCCAATATACTTGCCGAGGCTTGACAAAATATGCAGGAATCAGTTTCATATCTCATTGAAATAATTTTTGATTTTTTTGTAATCAATTCTAAAAAAATAATATCTCCACATTTTCTATTTTTATACTTTATTTTGTGGGTAAATAAATTTTTTAGTCCATAATATTTGGTATCAGAAGCTATTCTAATTATATTTTCCTTGATCATTTTTTAGTTGAAACTAACAAAAGGAAATATCCAAACAAAGTTGAGAGTAATGAGCCTACCAAAACTCCAATCTTAACTTCATCCATATAAGACATATTTTGTGCAAAAGCTAAGTTTCCAACAAATAAACTCATTGTAAAACCTATTCCTGTTAATATTGATACAGCATAAAAAGAAAGCCAATTAGACTGGTTAGGTTTATCTGCAAATCCAAATATAATAGCTAAATAAGAAAATATAAATACACCAATTTGCTTTCCAAAAAACAAACCACATACAATTCCTAGCGGAACAGGATTGAACAAGATATCTAAACTTAATCCCTCTAACACAACACCTGCATTCGCAAAAGCAAACAAAGGCATTATTCCAAAAGCAACATAGGGTGTTATTGAATGTTCTAATTTTAATAATAAAGATTTTTTACTATTTTCTTTATTGTGCGGAATAGTTAAGGCTAATAAAACACCTGCTATAGTGGCGTGAATACCAGATTGGTGAGTAAAGTCCCATAAAAAAATTCCAATTATTATATATGGTACAAAATTTTTTACTTTAAATTTGTTT
>MDTB01220936.1_pt1 | contig 15845 bp, 13 predicted proteins | sample 811161 | NCBI WGS metagenome assembly MDTB01 (sample SAMN05326650, study PRJNA326480) | marine metagenome | isolation source: seawater | place: Mediterranean Sea | collected 2009 | reverse complement strand
CGTAAAGCAACTGGAGAACCTTATATCTTATTCAAAGGAAATACAAACAAAAATAATCCAGAAGCATATAAAAAAAATAGTTTAAAGGTACATATGACTAATATATGTAGTGAAATAGTATTACATACAGATGAATCACATAGCTTCGTGTGTTGTTTATCATCTGTCAATTTAGATAAATATAATGAATGGAAGAATACAAATTTAATTTACGACGCGACTTGGTTCTTAGACGGTGTGCTAGAAGAATTTATTCAAAAGGCAAAGAATATGAAGGGATTCGAGAACTCTGTACGGAGTGCGGAGAAAGGTCGCGCACTTGGACTGGGTGTCCTTGGGTGGCACAGTCTATTGCAGAAAAGCGGTATAGCTTTCGAAAGCTTATTAGCACAATTCAAAACGCGAGAAATTTTTTCAAAGTTAAAATTAGAAACTGAAAGAGCTTCAAGAGCTTTAGCTGAAACCTACGGTGAACCTTTATGGTGCGTTGGAACAGGTATGCGCAACACTCACTTGCGAGCAATAGCTCCAACAGTATCTAATAGTAAATTAGCCGGAAATGTTTCTCCTGGCATTGAACCATGGGCCGCAAATGTTTTTACTGATCAGTCAGCTAAAGGCACATTTATTAGAAAAAATAAAGAATTAAGAAAGTTATTAAGAAAAGTAGGGATAGATACCAAAGAAACCTGGGATAAAATACTTGCAGATGGAGGATCTATACAAGATATTAAAGAATTAGATGAATGGTATTATGATAATTTGGGAAGATTAACTAATGAAAGTGAAGATACTGAGCCAGCTAAAAATGTTTTTAAAACTTTTAAAGAAATAAATCAATTAGAATTAGTAAGACAAGCTGGAATTAGGCAAGACTATATTGATCAATCAGTAAGTTTAAATTTAGCTTTTCCATCTGTTGCAACACCTAGATGGGTAAATAATGTGCATATGGAAGCTTGGAAGAGAGGTATAAAAACTTTATATTATACTAGAACTGAATCAGTTTTACGTGGAGATATAGCAGCAAAAGCTATGGATCCTGACTGTATAAGTTGTGATGGCTAAGCTCTAATTATAATGATTTGAGCCTGAGCGTGAATTGCGTTATTTTCTATAGCGTAATCCATAATATCTTTACCTTCTTTACATACGGGATTATATAACATAGCTCTATAATTGGCTAATAATAAAATCATTTCAGCTTTATTATGAATAGCAGCATGAATAATTAAAGGTTTACCATAAATGCAAGCAGTGGATTTAATTAATTTTTCATGTAAAACGAATTCTACATATTCAAAATTATCATTTAAAATTGCATTTAAAGTTTTTTCTTCAACTGATAATTCTTTAGTAGCTGATAGCTGCAGTGTAGAAAATAAAAAAATAAGTAATAAAAATAAATTTTTCATGTAATAACAAAGTGTTTATACTTTTATATTCACACGTCCTATGTTTTATTACTAGGCAATTAAAGAATTTAATCCATTTTTGCTAATTGGTTAATTTTCAACTATTAAATATATTAAAATGTTAAAAAACAAAGCTAAAAATTAATAAGTCCATATTGTTTGTTTTGGTGCATCTGGATAACCTATGCCTAAATGTATAAATCCTTTTTTTCTGCTAATACCAATTCTTTCAAAACCTACATTTAATGCAGCTTTAACTATTAAAAATGTTTTATTACCCCCAACGCTTTCTATATCTACAGCAGCACCATATGCGTGCTCTCCCGGCTCTTTTTTAGCGGCTTCAATAGGATGATCAGGACTCCTATAACTAGAAGTTATTTTTATAGGATGACCATATTCTTCTCTTAATTCGTCTAACATATTAAGTAATCTTTTGTCCATCATGGCAAAATTACTAAACTCAGACTCTTTAAAATATTTCATTTGTAATTTTTGAACATTAATTTATACAAAAGACTATTCCAAGCTTGTTGTAACTTATCTATAAATTTTTTCATTCGTTCTTTTTTCGCATTTCGTTATATAAATGTTGTGCTAATACAACCTCCTTTTGATCAGTCACGTCTATATTTTTTGTAATTTCTTTGTAATGTGCTAATTTATCCGAAGGAATAGAAGCACAGCTTGTAATACTAGCCATCGTGGCTACTATTAATAATTGAGTTATTTTTTTTACCATGAGTGTTTGTTTGTGCGTTATGTATTTTAATAAGCGCGTTAGTTAGTTTGTCAATACTCTTACGTATTTCCTTTAATTCATTTCTTATACCATTAGATTTAATTAAAATAGGATCTTTGCTCATTTTATTTTTCCCCGCATTTTTTACTTGGGTTAGCAACCTGCCTCCAGTCTTCTTTTTTAAACCAATCCCGGAGAGTAGCACCTGGCTTACTCGCTCTTTTAACGTTTGTTTTCGCATCTCTTTTATATTTACCGGCTTTGCCAGCTTTTCGCTTAGCACGAATAACTTTATCGCGCTCTGCTTTGCTCATGCTTTTAATCTTGCTTAAGGGTAAACAGGCTTTAGTAGTTCCACCACCTTTTTGTTTTAAAAATGGTGAATTCAATTGATTATAAGACATATCCTTTATGTTTTAAATGCGTATACAAACGATCTCCTAATTCTTTTCCAAAGCTGCTGTCCGATTGAAAATGAGCTCTTCCAATATTCCGACTATCTGATATATCATCCGCTTCTTTTTGGTAATGATATTTTAATTGAGGAAATTTATCACTTAATACATTAGCAATAAGTTTTGATTGAGCCGAATGTCCCGAAGGATATGAAGGAGTTTTCATTGACTTTAAATCTGTATTTTTAATTTTAATTCCTAAATGAGCAGCTATTTCTTTAGGTCTAGGTCTATTAAAATAATTTTTTAAAATCTTTATAATCTTGCTAGAGTCATCTTGTAGTTTTGTAATTTTTTTATTAGGAAAATTTAAACCAAATTTTTTATTTATTTTTTCAAAATTTTTAATTATATTATCTTTTTCTACAACAAAATCTTTATCTATTCGCATACTTTTTAATTGCTTTAATTCTTTAAAAGTTTGTAAAGAATTATTAGCAGGAGGAGTACGATTAATTAATTGTGATGTATCAAAATCTTTAAATAAATTCATTTTAAAAATTACTCTTATTTTTTACAACCAAAATTTTTTGCAAAATTAGCTTGTTTGACTATAGTAGCACTATACTTATCTTTGTTTTTCATTACTGCAGATGCTGCACTGCAGACAGATTTTCCAGGCATATTTCTTTTTACCCAACTAGTAAATTTACCTTTATTTTTTGGATCTAGCTTTATTTCTGTTTCTTTTTTTTGCTTTGCCATAATTATTTCTTTTTTGATTTACCCATTTTACTTGGACCACCCGCACGAGTACATCTTACGCCCCAACCTGAAGCATACGCAGAAGGCCATACTTTAAATTTTCTTTTTGCTGCCGCTTTACAGGGGCTACTAATTTTTTCTAATATTGGTGTTTTTTTCATATTATCGTGTTTTTGATCTAGATTTTGATCGGCTTTTTGAACGTGATTTAGATCTTGGACTTGCAGTAGATTTAGAAGTTGCAGTTTCATCATTTTTAATTCCTAATTCCCAATCTGACCAGCCAAAAAGTAACGCCGCTCTTTCCCATGCAGCTAAATCAGCTTGAGTCATGTTAACAAGATTATCTGTTTTTTTCACTACCCTATCTAATGGAATATTTGTTAAAGCTGAAATAACATTTGCAGGTGGTAAATATAATTCATCGTTAAATTTAAATCCATCTCTACCAAATGCTTTTTTAGCATATTTATATTGATCACCAGCTTTAACTAATTTTTTTACTTTACTTTGCACTGGAGGTGAAATACCTAAAACTTCTAACCCAAGTGCTTTACCATATTCTTGCTTGTATTCAGCTTTATCAGATTCATCAATTAATTTTAATATTACATTTTTACCTGTAGAAACTGCAGCACCTGCAAATCCCATTCCTCTTAAAAAACTATCTGCCATACCATTTGCCATGCGCACATATTTTTCTTCTTTCTTTTTATCTTTTTCTTCTTCATCATCAAAAGCAAAAGCAAACAAAGCATTTTGCAAAGCGGTAAATACTAAGTTTTGCACAACGGTATAATAAATAGCTTTAGATATATTTTCTTTGCGGCTACCACGGTTGTTTACAGCGTCCAAGAGAGCTTTTTTAGTTAATCTAGCATACTGAGCAGGCGTGTTAGCGAAAGCTAGTATAAAGCGCCCTAATGAGCCCGCTTGCTGAGCGCTAATTCTATCAGGTCTACTTGATTGTTGTGCTTCTTCGGCAACTTCTCTAAAATCTAAAAATGCTTTTTCTTGAGCTTCTTTTTCAGATAAACCTTCTTTTTTATATTTGTTTAATCTATTCCTATAAAATGTAGCGCCTCCCGATGCAATTGCAAAACTATCAGCTGTTTGTGTAGGTAAAAATCCTGCCTGTAATATTTTACTTATTACTCCTCTAGCTCCGCCTTGTTTTGCCATATCTGCTATATCTGATTCACTAACATTAAATCTTAAACCGCCTCGTCTTTCTTTTAAAAAATCAGAATTAAATAAAAACTTAAAGTCAGACCAGTATTGTTTTTGATTACCAAAAGCTTTAGCTGCTTTAAATATATTATTATCAGAGTAATTAATAAAGTTTATACTAGATATAGTTTGTAGCAAAGCCGATCGCATATTAAAAAACATAATTGCTCCAACTGAATTATTAATCCAATCTGTAAACCTACCAATAATAGCATCTTTATTATAACCACGATTTCTTCCCGTCTTCATTCGGGTTAAAATATTTTCTAAAGCTTTTCTATACCCCGTACCATATGCAGCTTGAAGCTTATTTAAATTTTCTTCAGAAAATATTATATCTACATTTTCTTGCCATTGTTGCAATGCTTCTGCACGACGAGTTGTATTTATACTATTTATTAAATCTGTAGTAATAGTACCTGCTTCCCAACCTGCATCAGGTTCCGGGTAACCCTTACCTTTATTTATATCAATTAAATTATCCGCAAATACAACTAACTCATTATTATTAGCTACATAAGATATTAATTCGCGTGTATCAGCATTGTCTAGCCCTGGAATTTCCATGCCTTGCTTATTCCATATATAAGCGCGTACGGCTTGTTCTACAGTAAAATCGTCTCCAGGGATTTTTTTACGTAAATTTTTAGGTATAATTTTTAAATCTTCTTTTAATGTTGTAAAATCTTGAAACAACGCTACCCTAGCTGAAGATATTTCACTCATAGCTCTAGCGTACGGATCTAACAAATTTTCTTTATACCAAGCCATTTGTTGTTCACCGAGCTTTCCTTTACCTAAAGTATTATATAATAATCCAACAAAGTCTTCTGCCGACGGCGGTATAAAAAATTTAAACCTGCCTTTGTTAGCTCCGATAGTTTGCGCTCTTGAATCGCTGTATTTTTTTTCTTTAGCAATACCAGTTTTGTTTTCTATTATTTTATTAAAATCTTGGCTAAGCTTTTCACTATCAAAAAATTCTTTACGTCTTTGATTTATTTCTTCATCAATTAATTTCATGTTATCTAAAACAAACTGATTAGTGCTACCTTTTTTAACTCGCTTACTTTTGGGTAATTTGCTATTATTTTCATTAGCTGCTTTACTTTTTGATAAATCTAATTTTGCATTTGATTTATTGTTATTTACAAAATCTAAAACAGTAGTATATTCATTTCCAGCATAAGTATATTTTGATAAGTTTACACCTGCTTTAATAAGCCTATCAAACCATTGTTCTCCATCGGCAATATTAGAAGCGCCGCCCGCATCATTTACTAATTGTTGGTCTGCTTTTGTTAAAGCTAGTACGTAGTAATTATTTTTAAGTCTTTCAAAAGTATCATTAAATTGTGATTGATTTTTTGATAATATAGCTTTCATTATTAAGCGCGCTGCTTGAGCCTGAGGAAACGCATGGTCATAAATAAATTTACCAACAGTTGTTTTATCAAACCCTATAAAAATTCCACCCATCGCCCACGGATTAGATCTTTCATTTACTGAGTTTTCTAAAAAATACATTAAAGGCAACGCTAAGCTTCTATCACTATCAACAGCTGTTTTAAGCTTTAAAATCATTTGTTCCCAAACTTTTCTATGCTTTTTATTATAAGTTTCAACTTTACCTGACTTAATACTTTGTTCTATTTGTTCTATAGTATTACCAATAGCTTGTTGATATGGAGTTCTTCCAGTTGTAACTCTGGTTTCTAAAATATTATCTTTTTTTAATTCAGCTAATTTTTTTCTTAAATAATCTCTTAATTTTTTATCTTTAAGTGCTTTTTTAGAAAATTGTAGTACCGTAGCATTAAATATTTTATATTCTTCTGAATTAAATATTTTTACAAATTTAGGAATGTCTTCTATATACTTATCAATACCTGAAGTAGTTTGTAATTTATTATATCTATCTTCTATTCCATTTTCTTTTAATAATTTAGCTGCTTCTTTACCTATAGAATAAAAAGTTTGAGGATTACCAATGCCTGCTCTAAGATCTAATTGTTTAGATTTAGAAATTTTTTCTGTTCGTGCACCTTGCTCTCGTATTTCTTGATTAGCTGCAGTTCTTCCTAATATATTGAGCACGCCTTTAGCTGTCTGAGCTTCAGGATCTCGTGGCCCTTTAGTTAATTTATCTTCTACAATACCTACCGCCTCTAATATATCTACATCTTGAATATTTTTATTTTTTTCATAAGGAACTAATCCAGCCTTTTTAGTAGTTCTTTCTAACCTAGTATATAGCTTAGGGTTTTTTAATAATTTATTTGGTACATTAGTCGCGGTACCTATTAACTCTTCGCTTACAGCTTCTCCTTCTAATACAGCAGCTTGTGGCAAAGCAAGTTTAACAGTTTTAATATTATCTTTTATAAATTGCTGAGCACGGCCAAATTCTGCTTGTGTAAAATTAGCAGCACCGGTAAGCTTTTTAACTGGCATATTTAACTTTTCAGCAATAACTTCTGCCGTCAAGTTAGGTAAGGTTTTAAAAGTTAATTGTTCTTCTGTAATGTTTGGAAGCTCCTGACTAACTTTTTCTTTTAATTTTGTTTGCTCTTCTGGCGTAAAAATTCTTTCAGCTACTTTAATTTTTGGTAGCTCTTCTTGAACAGCAGTTTCAATAACTTCAGGTTCAGCTGCTTGTGTTTCAGCTATTTGTACATCAGCTATATCGGCGGTAAACTCTTCACTTAAAATTCTTTTTGAAGCAGCAATAACTCTTTTTGGTAATAAACTATTTATATATGCGGCTAATGGAATTCCTGAATCTTTTTTATAACTTCTAATTAAATCAAATATACCACCTTCACCTGTTTCTATTTCGCTTACTAATTCTTCTTCATTATAATTAGGAGCATTTTTTCTTTTACGTGCTAAGTTTAAAGTTATAGGTTTAAACTCTTGTATTATTTCAAATGCTGCATTATCAGATCCTTTTTCTTCATATAATTTTTGTACACGCTCAGACGCTTCTTTTGATCGAGATTTTTTAACTATAGCTTCATTTTCTTTTAGCACACTAGCTTCTGAAACTTTTCCTTTTTGTATTGCTTGTACGTCTTTTAATGTTAAAGTACCTTCTTTCAATTTTTTTCCTAAAGATTGTAAAAACTCTACAGTGTCTAATCCAGGGCCGAGCCTAAATTCACTTTTTCCTTTGCTAGATTTGTTCATAGCATTGGTTATACCTATAGGTAAATATTGTAATAAACCTTTATTTTTTTTGGCTTCTAAATTTAATCTTCCTGATGCTACCTCTTCTAAAAACTCTGTTAAAATTTCATCAGTATTATTAGTTGCTCTTGATGTAATTCTTACATAAGCTTCTGGATTATTTTCTTCTAGCCAATTTAATATTGAATCAGCTAAAGGTTTAAAGCTTTTTGAATCAGCAGAATATCCAGAAGTAAATATAGTATGCCCTATTTCATGTATTCCTGTGCTTGTTTTCCCATTATTAATAGCGTTTTCTTTTACTATAATAATATCAAAACTTTCTTTACCTGTATTTGTATTTTGGCTATATATATTACCCGCATTTATTAGCCCTGATTTAACGCCTTCAGTAAATTCTTGTATTTGAGCGGCTGCCTGTTTTTCTGTTAAACTGTTATTAGGATCGGCTACTCTTTTTTGTATTGCAGCAATAAATTTTTGAATTGCCTCAGCTTGAGTTTCAGCTACTTCATATGTTTGATCAACACCCGCTTCTTTTAAAGATTGATTTGTTTTAATATCACTTGCAAGATTTTTATCAAATGTTTCAATCTGCCAAATTTTTTCAGCTCTTTTATCTATTTCAGGCTCGGTAACATCAGTTTTTCCTTCTCTTTCTAATTCTAATTTTGCTTTATTTATGTATTTATTTTTTTCGCTTTGAGGCAATAAATTTATATTTATTTTAAAACTTCTTCTATAAGTATCTCTAGAGTTTTGAAGTTCATCAAATCTTCTTTTAATTGGGTTTAATGCCTCTTCTTTTTTTTCTTTTGATAAAGCTGAATCTTCTAATATATCTTTAGCTTTTAATCTTAACCTTTCTTGCTCTTTTGTTCGTTCTGCATAAAGCGCAAATCCTTCATCAGTTAAATTTGCATTAACGTTCTGTTCAACTTGTGTTATGATATTAAAATTATCTTTTTCTAATTGAACAATTTCAGATTTTATTGCTTTTGCTGCTTTTGATCGGCCATCTAAATCTTGTAATGAATTATTAAGTTTTTCTATTTGGCTAAGGTTTTTTCTATAACCTTCATAACTATTATAATCAGAAAGATTAGCTAAAACAATTCCTTTAACAAAAGGTACCGCAGAAAACGTGGTACCTAAAAGTCCACCACTTACTAAAGATTGTGGAACATTATCAAAAGGAGTTATTCCTTTTTGTCCTCTTATTATATCAATAGAATTTTGTACTAAAGTAGTAGCTCCTTCCGTAGTAGCCTCAATAGCTGGATCTTTAAGTAATGTTTTAGGAAGTTGTTTTTGTATAAACTTTTTAACTCCTGTTTCAATTAGCTCACGCTTGCCTACATTTTCAATAGCATCAAACCCTCTTCTAAAGATACGCATTGTTGGCGCAAATCCTAATACTACTTCTGCTGCGCTATAACCCGCTGAAACTGCAATTTTTTCTGCTACGGAAGCGTCTGTGCCCATGAGTTCTTCTTCTTCTTCTAAAGCAGTTCTTTTATCTTCGTAGGTCGAGGTCGATAGCATAGTAGCCCCGGGAACAAATCCAGTAGACATCATAGCTAATATACCCGTTTGGCTAGCTAATTCTTGTAAAAAAAATTCTGTAAAATTACTACCATTTTTAAATGCATCTTCAAACTTTATTGGGTCTGAAAATTCTTCTTGCATTTGTGCTTCTCTTTTTTGTATTAAATCGCTCGTATAATTAAATAAACTACTTGGATTTTTAGGTTGTTTTTCTCCGGTTATTTTTTCTAAAGCAAAATCAGCAACATCATTAAGTATACGCGACGTTCCTCCTACAAAGTTTAATGGCACTTTACCTAATTGAAAAGCAACGTCTGCGCCTAATTTTGCAGCAGTGCTATAGTTTTTCTTTAAAAAATTTAATTCAGTATCTAAATCTATTAATTTTTGAGGAGTTGATTCTAATTCTGTATAAATATTATTTAAAGAATCATTTATATTTTGATTGTCTTCAACTAATTCTTTATATAAATTAAATGTGGCTTTAGGAACTTCTTTATTATTGTCTAAAATAACAGTCTCAGAAGTATTTACCGCGTCTTTATAATCATTAACTAAATTATTATACAAATCAACACTAGCTCGCGTTACAAAGTTTTTAGGATTCCCTAAATCTTCTATTCTTTTTAAATAAACTTCAGCATCCTTAGCGCTTTTTAAACCTTTTAAATCAAACTTATACTCTTTATCTTGAAAAGCTTTTTCAATATTTTGTAAATTTTTAAAATCAACAGAATTAGCATATGTTTCAGCAATATTTTTATAGTCATCACTAAGCCCTTTATATTTAGCATCTAATGTAATAAATTCATCTACTTTTTGTTTTTTAATTTTATCTTTTTCTTCAGTAGAAATTTTTTCTAAATAATTAGTTACTTTATCTTTTAATTTATTATACTTAAATTTATTTTTAATTTGTTTTTCAGCTAATTCTTCAATTTGTTCTTTGCTAGGATTTTTTATAGGTTCAGCTAAAGAATTATATTTTTTTGGATTTTTAAGTATATCTGTAGCTTTTTCTAATTCTGCAGCATATAAATAATCTTCATAAAATTCTGTTTCACCAGTTTCAGTATTTACTGTTGGGTCAGTATTAACAAAATCTATTTTAGTATTTAAAAACTCTTTATCTTCTGGATCTAACTTAATAGCTTCATCATAGCTTTGAACTTTATTTATATTTAAATCTTTTTGTCTAGTTTTACTTCGTACACTAGTTCTTGGTAATTCCAAAGAAATATCTTCCGAGGTGGATGCCGTATCGTCTTCCTCCACAGTTACATCCATTATCTCCTGTGAAGGGTTTTTCTTTCCCTCATCATCAGGATCAGGGTCTGTTTTTTTAATGCTAGGATTTTTTTCTAATAGCTCATCAAAAGTATAACCTTTAATATCAGCTATTTTTCCAAGATCTTCTTCTGTGTAATTTTGGTTTTCAAATATGTACATAAATAGATTTATTTAAAATTTGAAGCTTCTAAGTATATATCAGTAGATAATCCTGATTCGAAATTATCTGGAATTCCATCTTCATTTAAATCAAACTGCTCTGCAAATTCCCGTGCTTCTACATCCTTAGCACCTTTAGCAGACATTAATTCTCTAATAAAATCATTAGCAGACATACCTTTTGAAACATCTATTCTAGTATCTCCTTTTTCTCCTTGGAGAGCAATAGTTGTCATGCCGAGATCAGAGTCAACATTTAATATTTGGAATCCAATATCATTTAAAGCTTTTTCTTGTTCTGGGTTTATTTGTAATATTGATTTTCCGTCTTCATCTTTACCTGGTTCTACTAGATTTACTATTCCTGTAAATACTCCAGCTTTATTTTTCTTTATGCCCAAATTAGTTTTACGCTGTTCAAACAATTCCATAAAGGCATTCAACCTATCTTTACGATCGCTTTCTTTAATTCTACGTCCCTTGTCACTTGCTGTTTCTTTATCTTCTTTTTCTTCAGGAAATTGGTAATCAGGAGTAAATCGAAGTAAATATTCTTTCATAGCTGGTACGAATTTATTTTCATAATCGTTTTTTGATAATATAATTCCTTCTGGCCTTCCATCACCCTCAATGCTTCTACCCGTACTATAATCTAATTTATCTTGTTTACCAAAAATTTCTAAATAAGCGCTATTAGCAACTTGAGAATCTTGAGCATAAGTAACTGCAATAGACCCCATAGCTTGCCCTACTTTTAAATCAAACGCCTCTTTCCCCATTTTTTTAGAATTTTCAGTTAATCTACCATTTGGACCAATTAACTCTTGAGCAGTCATTATTTTGTTAAAATCCGAAAGCAATTGAGGTACTCTTTCTGGGACTCCTGATAAAAATGTTGAAGCGTTATGCAGCCTATTTTTATATTCAGGTGATAATAAATCTTTTCCGCCATCATCAAATTTGTAATGAGCAATTCCATCTACAAATACTCTTTCTACAGTGCCGGGCATTCCTTTAGCAAATATATTTCTTGCGTTAATAAAATCACTACCAAGTAAAGAAACACCTCCTTGCGCAGTAGCATCTTTTGTTCGCCCTTCTGCTTCCTTACGCCATTGATCTTTGACCATTTCTTCAGAACTAGCTAATCCTATCATTTGATTTAATGCTGTTATTTGGGAACTTCGTTTTGCCATTAATTCTCTATAATCTTCTCTGCTATATTGGCCTTTTTCTATAGCTAAAGTTAGTCTAGTATTTTCATCAAAAATTATATTGGCTTGATCATAAAAATCTTTTTTATCAAATTTACTTGATTGTTCTATTCTTTTTAAATAATCTTCAGGATCTATAGCAATGTCATCAATCATTGCTTTATTTTGCTTTAAAGTCTTCTTAAGCTTTTCGTTTTGTATAGCAACCAATGAAGCGGTGGTATCACCAAACATTTTTGCAAAATCTTCTATATTTTTAATAACCCCATCAGTTTTTGTTTCAATTACTGTTGCGGGATTTCTATATGTACTTTTAACTTGTGATACTTCTACTGCCATTATTTATAGTTATTATTTTTATCAAAAAATCCCCTGGCTCAAATTTACACCTTTGCCAGCGGCTCCAGATAGTCCTGATACTCCGCCACCTATTGCCCCTACAGCACCTGATACACCTGCGGACATTGCGTCTCGACCTGCTTGTCTTGAAGCTGCAGCTTGAGATTCTTTACCAGTCATTTGAGCTTGTTTTCTATCTAATTGTTCTGCAAACCTTGCATCTTTTGCTGCAAATTCATATTTTATATCTGCTGCTTCTAATTCTTGTTGTCGTATAGCTTCGCCAACTAAACCTGATTGAACTCGTTGTGCTTCTGCCATTTTAGCTCTTTGTAAATTCGCTTCTCCTGAAACTCTCATTCTTTCATTAGACGCTTCTTGTTTTTCTAAAGATGCTGCAACCCCTTGTTTACTTTGTGCCGCTGCTCTAGCTAAAGCGGTGGCTCCACCCGCGCTAGCCCCAGTAGCTGCTAACAAATCTAAAGTGTTAGCTAAAGCTTGGTCTGTTTGTTGCATTTGTATTTCAGCTGCTTGAGTTGCAACCCCTAAGCTTTCAAAAGGATTAGTCAAAGAATCAGATAAATCTGTAATCATATCAGATAAATCTTCAGCACCTGAATAAGGAGCTATTACAGGCACTTCACGCTTTCTTTGTTCTTCAAGTAATTTTATTTGATCTCCTATTCGGTTAGCTTGTTTTTGTTGTCTTTTGCCCGCGTTTTTTGCTTGCTTTGATGCTATAGCCCCGGAAGCAACTGAACCAGCAGCGGCTACCGCAGAACCTATTACTATTGCTGCGCCTAATCCCATATTAATTTATTTTTTTCATTAGTTCAAAAGTAGGTGTAGGATCTTCCGTCCACCCTAATTTCTTCATTGCTTTTCTTAAACCATTACTTTTACCTATAAATAATACATATTTATAACCTAAAAGTATAGCTGTTTTTTCAGCTGTTTTTATTAATTTTTCTATTATAATACTTCTATCTTTTTTATAATTTGGATCTGATATAATAAATTCTAACCAACATCCTTTAGAGTTAGTTTGAAATATAAATCCGGCTATAACCGGTATATTATTTTCTTTTATTATTATACCCCCCGTACCATTATCTGGTAAAGCATCTTTTTCTGGAACAGGCCATTTGTGTCCTTCCCACCAAGATTTTAGCATATTCCAATCATCAGGCGTTATGCTTCTGTATGTTAATTCCATTTTATTTAATATGATGATACATTATATTGTGAAGATACAGCAAAAATTTCTTTCATTCCTCCTGGATCTGTATTTGTATCTGTAGATATTGTAACTGTTGTAAAATAGCCTTTTATACCTGTTAATTTATTTCCAAATCTTACTTCGCCTGTTGTTGCTGCACTACTATTAACTAAGTTAGCAAAATATTTATTTTCTTTTCTATCAAACCCTGCTCTGTTTATAGGCGGCGTCATAAGTGACGGAAATTGATTACCAAAATTATCATAAGCACCTTCGTTATAACTATAAATTGTTGCAGTAGTATCCTGAGTGTTAGATTGATCAAAATTTTGTCCAGTTGAAGTTGTTTCCCACCCGGTATCTACAGAACCTATTCCAGTTCTATCTGAAGTTATTGAATCTACTTGCCAACCATTACTTCCTTCGTAATTAATTGTCTTAAATACTTTTGAAGCACTTACTTCAGGATTAAATATAAATTTAATTTTAGCTTTATATTGTACTCCATAAAAATTAGCTCGATTAACAAACTCGCTATTATGTTTATATAGTTCTCCTTTTTTACTTGAAGAGCTTCCATTGTTAAATGTATAAAATACATTTTTAAGACTAGTTCCTAAAGCCGGTTTGTAATCATAAAAACTTGTCCAACCTTTTACTGACTCATCAAATGAAACAGTATAATAATCTCTATTTACAGTTTCGCCTAAAGGTCCTAAAGTATATGGTTGATTAGGTTGTAAAGAAACTACATATTGTTTAGTATGTATATCCCACATACCTATAGCGCGTCCGGTTCCATATGGACTATCTAGTGCACTTAATTTATCTCTAAAGAAATCATACATGCCGTAACGTTGTATTTCTTCTAGCCCATCTGCTGATAGTCGCATAACAGCATTTCTATCTTTATCTGTAAAATACTTTCTAAATCCGTATTTAGCAAAGCTTTCAGGATTTCTACTTATTCCAAAATCTCCTTTATAAGCCTGCGGATCTCCAATAACTAAATTACTAGTAGTTACAGTAGGATTACCTTCGGCACTATATATAATGTTTTTATTAATAGGAGCTCTACTAATTTTGTCTTCTTGGAATATATTTAAATAATAGTCTTCAGCATATAATTTTTGTATTGTTCCTTTTGCAGGATCTAAGCTTCTCGTAATATCTTCTCCTACATTAAATACATTACTTTGATTTATACCGGTAGTAGAATTAAATATACCTGAATAAATTAAAGCATGACCTCTAAAACGCGCGCTAGGTTCTTCTTCTACTAAATAAGCTCTAGGCCCAAATGTTGTACTTGTATTATTATATCCCCCTCTAATTCGTGATTCTTCAACTACCCAATTTCTAGTTTCATTATTTGTTTGAGGCGTAACAGTACCATTATTTAATCCAGAAACACCTGTTTCATCAGGATTATAACCGGGTATACCATAAGATCCATTCCAAACTGGATTGTTTCCTGAATTAACTACTTTTTTTAAAACAAAGCTGTTAAAATATCTTACTTCTATTATTGCGCTCATTTATTTTATAATCACTTATTTGTACTATTAGTTACGTAGGCCTTATTTGAGAAGGAACTGCGGTAGCTTTTTGTTTTAAACCATTAGAATCAAAAAATGCTGCCCATATTCTAAATGGTAATAAATTATCGGAATTACCATAACCTTGTTGCAATACATTGGTACCTAATTTAGAAACATTAGCTGTATTAGTACCATCATATTGTGGATAAAAATCTTGTCCTGCTAAAATATTATATCCTCTCCACGCGCTTGAAACACTCCAATTAGGAGGTGACCATGGAGTATTTAAAGCTTGATCTGTATAAAATTGGGTTACATATTTTAAAAATGGTTCTCTAGCCCACACAGTTACTTTACCCCCTGACAATGCTAATTGAGTTGCTGCAGCGGCATCATTAGCTCCAGCAGTTGTAACTTGATAAGCATAAGAAGTTATACTTGGATTAGTTCTTAAATAAGGATAATACATATCTCCCCAGTCTATATTATAAATAAAAAACGGAGAATTAGCATATGTACTATTTGGTAGTTGCCCACCACCTATATTACTGTCTGGCCAACCTGGAACTATAGGAATATTATTAAAACTTTGATTTCCTTGGCCATAAGGGTATCTAATTACTAATCTATAATCTCCAAACTTATCTGTTGCATCTGAATAAATCGTAGTGCCATTTCTTGTTTGTGCCATACCTACACAAAACATTTTTTTACCTTGTACTGCAATATAATCTTGATTATTTTGGGATAGTGTATCTACATTTAATTCTATGTAATCTGTTTGATTAGAACTATTAGT
>MDTB01151834.1_pt1 | contig 15845 bp, 9 predicted proteins | sample 811161 | NCBI WGS metagenome assembly MDTB01 (sample SAMN05326650, study PRJNA326480) | marine metagenome | isolation source: seawater | place: Mediterranean Sea | collected 2009 | reverse complement strand
GAAGAAGTCAACAAAGCAATCGAGTTCTTCCCAGGCCGTGTTAAGCGAGACCAGTGGGCTAAGCAAGCCAGAGAATTACACGATAACAAAAAGTGAATACTAAATTTCTGCGGAAATAGTTACTCCTTGAGAGTTACGATAGTGTAACCTAAGTATTAAACGATGCTTTCACTACCAGTGTGTATGAGAGTAGCAGTAATTACTATCTTGCTTTTGACAGCCATGTATCCTTTGGTTACATCATCATCGCTTGATGAAAGTCCATTTGAACCACAATTCACGGGTGCATCGGGAGTTGATGTAATCAGTGAAGTAGAACCGAATAATGTCAATACTTCTGGACAAGAAACCTATCCTGGAGACGTTGTTAGAGGCACAGTCGATATGTGGGATGATAAGCATGACTGGTTCAAAATTTGGCTGGAATCAGGCCAAACATTACTGCTAACCTTGTCTCATGCATCTGGCGATGGAGTCTCTATGTCGGTTTGGGATGAAGAGAATACTCACTTAGGAGTCAGTAATCCAAGTAAAACTCGTGATACAATATTCCTTGGTGAAGAGGAAACAGACATGGGTGGTGTTTACTTTGTTTCAATCAATGCTACAATGACTGAAGCAGGTGGAGGTGCATATGTTCTGGAAATTGATGCAGGTTATGCAGTTCAATGGTATTCTCCAGAAGTTGGATGGTATGCTGCATCTGAACAGTATGATGCTAAAGGCAATTTAATGTACACATCCAGTCTTTCAACATATCAGTTCGCTAATGCAAATACTACTGATAAGCAATCAGCACCAGTATGGTCTAATGGAGATTTTTGGAATCTTTCAGTTTCGATGCCAGAATTCTTTGGAACAACTTACGATGAGTATCATCAAATGACAGTTACAGGTTCTGATACAGTTTCTGGAAAAGAATGCTATCGTGTAAGTATCGTTGGAAACTCTACGCTCGAAATGAACTTTGCAGGTATGACTACTACAATTACAGATGAACAATCCGGTGTTGCTTGCTTCGCTAAAGATACTCTTTCAATGGTCCATGAGAATCTCACCTTTACTTCTTCAATGGAAACTTCTGGTGGATTTGGTATGATGAGTACCTCAGGTAGAACTTGTACAACCTCTGACTGGGGTGAACCAGACGAAGACTGTGATGATGTTGAAGACGATTGGGATGATTGTCCAGGAACAGCACCAGGTGCTGAAGTCGATGCTTGGGGTTGTTCAGATGCACAAAACGGTGGCGGCGGTGGCGGTGGAAGTGATGACACCGATGGTGATGGTATTCCCGATTCAAACGATGCTTGTCCTAACGAAGCCTCAACAGCAGAAAACGATGCTGATAGTGACGGTTGCCCCGACGATAACGGTGGTGGCGGAGACGGCGGCGGTGATGGCTCTGGCAGCGGTACGGCTGATGCAGACAATGACGGTGTAAGCGACGACGAGGATGAATGCCCCAACACACCTGCTGGTGAATCCGCAGACTTCTTTGGTTGCAGCGACAGTCAAAACGGCGGTGGAAACAACGGCGGCGGTAACAATGGTGGCGGAGATAACGGCGGCGGTGGATTTGGCGGACTTGACGACATTTGTATTCCATCAGGAGCAGACATGAGCCAAAAAACTGTAATCAATTCTGACTTAACTTATCCTAACGGAATCAATGAATTGAATTTCCCACTGACTGAAGGCAAGGTTTGGAGTGAAGCAGCAGTTGGTAGTGGAACAATTTCACTATCGATCGAAATGGGCGGATGTACAATCTCGACAATGGATATGGATGATTCAGGGGCTTTACCGCTGAACTATCGTCATTTAGGTGACCAATCATTTACTGTTGGTCAATCTTCAGTCACTGCTACAGGAATCCAAGTATTTTCTGGTAGAGAAGGAAATAATGACTGGGCTACTGCAGATTTCACACTTCTACAAAGCGTTCCTGATGATGTGGCAAAGATGGGCCTACCATTTGCGGCATGGATTAACGTAGTTGGATTCAATGAATTTGATTCAACAGTTAATCTAAGTGCCAGTATCAATGCGCCAAATGCTCCTTTGACTTTTAATTCAACGCAATTATCTGTTGATGAATTAGGTGCAGTAATTGTCGATACCATGAATATGGAAAGTGGCGATTATGTCTTAACAATTACAGGAACTTCTAACGGCATGGACCGTTCAATCACTGTTCCTTTCACCGTTGATAATAATCCAGATTTTGATATTGTAACGCTTGACCCTTGGATTGTAATTCCTCAAGGCATTGAATGGGTAGTTCCTACACCAATTTTCATTGAACCTGTAAATGGATTTTCAGGTGCTGATGTTACTATTGGAGTTACAGTTCCTGAAGGTGTTTCCGCAAGTTTAGATTTCGCTACTGGTAAAGCACCATTTTTATCCGTACTAACTCTAACAATTCCTAGCAACTTGTCTGCAGGAGATTATACTGTAATTGTAACAGGTACAGCAGGTTCAACAGTTCACTCTGATGAAATTACATTTACTATTACTTCAATACCTGAATTCTCTTTAGATATCGAAAACAGAGAACAGATTATTGAAGATGGTACAATGTCGATTAGTGGAGTAATCGATGCCCACAATGGACTTGACTTGACTCTTGGCGGTGCCTTAGATGTGCTAATTGAGCCTTACAACCAAGAATTACTAGATTCAGCAGTTATTACATGGGGTACAATTGATTCAAATGGCGACTTACCATTTACAGTGACATTCAGCGTTGATGATTCAATCCCTCGTAATGAATACACGATTAATCTAAACGTTGTTTCTCTTGACGGAGGACTTGCTCACAGTGCATCAGTGGCCTTTGTTACTGAATCCTCAACACTTGACGGAACAGCAGTTGCAGCAGATGCTTCTGCAGTATCCTCTGGCAATACAAGTCAACATGATGGAACTGATGATTCAGCAACTAGTATTGCAAGCGGGGAAACCAATGATGATAGCAAGGATGATGATTCCGATTCGGATTCTAAATCATCTAATACAGCAATAGTTGTTGGTTCCACGATAGGTGTAATAGGTATCATTGCAGGTGTCGCAGTAGTGGTATTACGTAGTAGAAACGGCGGTACAAGCAAAGACTTCGGTCAACAAATGTGGACTGACCAGACAAATATGGTTGCTCAGACACAAATGCCAGGTACTCCTCAAATGATGCAACAACCAGTTCAGCCAATGCAACAGCAACCAGTTCAGCCAATGCAACAGCAACCTGTACAACCAGTTGCTCCAGCACCTGTTCCGCAAATGGCTACAGCACCACCACCTCCTGCTCAACCAACTACTGTTGCAGATTATACAGGGCTACCTGCAGGTGGTCAATACGACCAATCTACTGGACAAACCATTTACATCCAAACAGATGGGACAAGATGGCAAATGATGGGCGATGGAAGTTTCAACAAACTTTGAATCGGAAATAATTGCTTTAATTCCTGAAACAGGGATATAGGTCTATTTTGCAATCTTTCTTGCTCTTATCCACATGTCACAATCTGGATATTTAGGAGAGAATTGGAATGTTGCAACATGGCCTGGTAAAAAGAATCTTGCGATTTCTTTTAGCAGTTCCAAAGGACTGAATATAGGATATTGACCCAATCGGTAATTTTGAACTTGTATTACTTTCATTCCTAGGTTTTCTAGTAAATCAATTAGTAATTTTTTCGATGTAAAACTTAAGTGATCTGGGAGCGAATATGGTTTATGGTGATGTTCTGCTGGCACGTTTGCGGAATCTCCTGTTTGTAGTAGAAGTTCCCCTCCTTCATTTAGCATATCACACCATCTTGCGATGTCTTCTGGTGGATTTGGTAAATGGCTGTACACATTTAGTGCAGAAATAACGTCATACTTTTCTTGATGTGTTGTAAGGTCAAAGAATTTGATGTCCATACCTCTCTCCCTTGCACCTTCGAGTTTCTTGACATTCGGTTCCAATCCAATAATATCGATATATTCTCCACCAAAATCAGCCAAAGTTTCTACAAATTCCCCATGTCCACAGCCGATATCAAGCCATGTGTACTTTTTCTTTTGACTAAACATGAGTGCATAACTGAAATCATTTAATCGTGACAAGTATATCTCCTTCAGATATTCCTTGAACTTTCCAGTGACCTTTAGCAACTCATCACCTTTGTGCATTCCGGATTTGGAAGCTTCACTGATTTCCTCTAAGCCAGGGCGAGGGTTGAGGAAAAGAAGACCACAATCGAAACATTTGACTATATTATGGCCATTTTCGCTATCATAATGTTCATAATTGTTAGACTTGCAAATGTAGCAGTCTACTTCAATCATGTTTGGGGGGATGTGAGAGTAGAATTAAACTCACCGATGTTATTTAGATTCAAGAGGTATTGTTTCGGCTATAATTTTCAATTTTCAAAAATACAGTGGCCTCTTTAGAAGACAAAAAGCAATATGGTGCTCGTGCCGGGATTCGAACCCGGGTCGGCGGGATGAAAACCCACTATGATGGACCTAGCTACACCACACGAGCGACTGCTAAACCACCCGACTAACATCCTGTTGATAACAATTAGGTATGAATTGTCGAAATTTATTCGCTTGAATTGGTAATCTCTTCGACCGATAAATTGGACCACCATGACCATGCAAACCATATTGCTAGGGCGCTAACTATCATGACGATTCCAATCAATATTTCATTGTCCAGGAAGTTAAATATAGCGTCTAATGCTTTTTGGCCATAAATCCCTACTAAAATTGCCTCAAGTCCAAATCTCAGACTTCTGCCAAATAGCCCGGCGATCAAAAATGCCTTTTTGTTCATCTCGCCCATTCCAGCAACCCATCCAAATACTTTGTATGGGATTGGCGAGAAAGCAGCAATGAATATTCCTAAGTTGCCATATTTTATTGTTAAAGCCTCTAACTTGGCGACATGTTTTGGTTTAGCAAATCTATCTAACAATTGCCTACCCCATTTTTGACCAATTAGATAGCCGATATATGAACCGGCGACAGAAGATAATGTCACAACCAAAAACAACCAAGTGACTAGTGGCATGTCTCCAGCCGCATCGTATAGCATTGGAAGATAGAGTAAATCTGGTGGTACAGGTTGAATTATTGATTCTGTAAAAGAGACAACTGCAAGGGTTGCAGGACCAAAAACATCGAAGAAGTCCAAGATGGTCTCTTTCCACGACATATCTCTCGCTTTGGTGCATTAGTCTTGAATGTGCGCATAATCGGTGGGTTGATGGGGGGCTTTACAGGGTGTGCTACTGATGCGAGTACTCGATACGGCGGCTTTACTGCACTGGCCAGTGGCTGAATTAGCCGATGGAATCTGTGCCGAGAGTCAACGCCAAGAGATTGAGAACTTGAGTCCACAGCGTGCTATGCTTGTTTTCGCATTAGAATTAGATTGGCGACAAGTTTCTCCTAAATGGCTTGAAATGGCTAGAGAGGCAGCTGCTAAAACGGGTGACTTGCCGAGATTATCAGATGTAGATGTTGATGTTTTAGCACTTGCATTAGGTCTTGATTTACCATTGTTCACCGATGACTATCGACTTCAAAATATAATGCAGAGCGCGGGTAAGGCTACATCTTCGGTTGAGTCTAAAGGTGCTAAGCAAGTTTGGCGATGGGAATTAAGATGCACAGGTTGTAGAACTAAGACCGAAGTTCCTAGTGATGTTGACCGTTCAAAAAAGGGTGCAGTCAAAGATTGTGATATTTGTGGTTCACCAATGATGCTAAAGAAAGCACGGTGATCATTCTTCAGAATTCATTGCTTCTAGTGCAGCGACTTTCTTTTCCACTTCTTCAACATCCATTCCAGTCGGGTCAATTCCGACCGCTTTGGCTCGTGCAGCAAGTGCTTGGCTTGGAGTTCTTCCATCCGCTTCTAAATCAGCCTTGGTCTCTTCAAGTTTCATAGCGTTGGTTGTGTGCTCCAGACCTTTTTGGAATTCACCCTTGGACCTTCCAAGAGCATTTGCCATCTTAGGTAGGCGCTCCGCCCCGAATAAAACAAAAAATATGACGAGCAGTACGATGATTTCAAGGGGTCCTAGTCCTCCAAACATTACTCTTCCTCGTCTTGGGGTGGTGGTTGGGTGTGTTAAGGCTTCGCTGAAAAATTATCCAAAGATGCTAATTTAACCACCAGAAACGGGAGGCAAAAGAGCGATTTCATCGTTATTAGAAAGGACCTTTTCAATATCACATCTATCTCCATTAATAGCAACTGTAAGCCCGTTTTCTAACCACTTTTGGAGATTCATCGAATCTATCAAATCCTTAATGGTTGAAGGATTTGCGAGTTGAATCTCTTGTTTGCGTTGAATTTCTTCACTCAATGGTCCAAATGCAACTACACTTACTGTGATGCTGTTGTCTTGTTCGGCCATGATGATGCTTTGAAGCGGTAGTTTATCAACGCAGTTCCTTTGTAGTGAATTCATGCGACCTGTTATGCAAGCAACTGCATTATGGAAAATCTATGCCTCTGGCGAATCGACTGTACAAGCGGTAAGGGGTGTTGATGTTGAAATTAAAGAAGGCGAGATGATAGCCATAATGGGTCCTTCTGGGTGTGGAAAAACTACACTGCTAAATGTTTTATCTGGAATTGATGAACCAAATTCAGGTGAAGTTTTGATCGATGGAAGTCCTATGTATTCAGTATCTGATGATAAAAGAACACAAATGCGAGCAGAAAATTTGGGCTTTATTTTTCAAGATTTTAATCTCCTACCGGTTCTCTCTGCAGTTGAAAATGTGGAGTTACCACTTCTCCTTCTGGGTAAATCTGCAAGCGAATCAAGGAAATCGGCATTAGAAGCTCTAGATTCAGTTGGTTTGGCAGACCGTAGCGAACACAGACCAACTGAATTATCGGGCGGTCAGCAGCAAAGAGTAGCCATAGCCCGCGCCATTGTTCATCACCCCAAAGTGATACTTTGTGATGAACCGACAGGCAATCTTGACTCAGCGACTTCGAGCACTGTCATGACCTTGCTCAAAGAAATCAACAAAAAACTTGGAACGACGTTTTTACTTGTCACTCACGACAAAGATGTTGCTTCACAATGTAGTAGGATTTTGCAAATGGATGATGGACTGATGGTCGATACAGGAAGAGGCGAAGAGGAGGAGTAATTCTGCTTGTTGAGATGCTCGTCCTATTGGTCGTCGTTGCAATTCCCTCGGGGATTTCAACCATACTAACAGGGCGTAGCAGGAATCTCTCTTTGTGGATTAAGTCAATATTGACCTTGGGTCCTGCGATAGATGCAATACTTGCATTTTGGATATTGGATGTCCTGTCAATAGAAGGGATGACTCTCTGGGCAGGTGCATTAAGTATTGCAATCATTAGTCATGTTTTACTTCAGCCCTTACTGGTTCCTCAAAGACTTGTAGTTTGGCGTTTAGCGAAGGAAAACGTGATGCGTCGCAAACGACAAGCAGCCTTGCTAATGGCGGGTTTAGTAATCGCTTCGGCAATAATAACCTCCTCTTTAGTGGTTGGCGATTCTCTTGATGCTACAGTAAGATACGAGATTGAAGCATCTTGGGGAGAAACCGATGTTACTCTTTCTGGTTTTGACCTAAGTACTGGTGAACGGGTTAGAATTTCTGAAAGTACTGCTCATCAATTATGGCAAGATATTCAACAAGATTCTGATTTAAGAGATGATGTAAAAGGTCAACAGCACGGTATAATTGCAGGTGCCAGTATTCAAGCACCAAGTGGTAAATCATTACCCACAGTGACTTGGGCCAGTATGAATTCAACCATCGATTCTCTCGAGGTATGGCCGAATCTTGGGACTCAAGAAAACGGAATAAGGTATATTGATATCGAGGAGCAAAACAATATCAATCAACAAACTCAAATTGCCATAAATAGAGTGCTTGCTGAGGAACTTGAACTTGAAGTTGGCGACGATGTCGAGATAGGATGGTATGTCACTGATGATGGTGCCAGAAAAAGACTCGAACAAAATGTAACGGTATTCAAAATAGTGGAAAATGATGGCATGGCTAATTTGGCTGGAACCAAATCTCCAGCGATGTTCACCGATCTCTCAACTGCCCAAGATTTACAATTATTTGATGGCGAACTCAATACAGTTTACTATGCACTTGCAGGTGATGTTGATGATGCTGGAACAATTGAGCCAGTAACCAAACGACTCGGAATACTGCTAAACAATACACTAAGTGCAGAAGATGTCGGTTTTAATCTAGACTTCCAACAACAAACCTCATCCCTTTCACTATCCACTGACAAGGGCCTTGGACGCTTACAAGGAGAGGATGTAGTATCGCTTCGGGAGAATCTTTCCAGCCTCCTTGTAGGAAGTACGATGATGGAAGTATTACAAGTTCCATTGGTTGAAATGGAATATGATTTTGAACAAATACTGACCCTTTCCTCATCATCCATCACCGAGATAAGAGAAGGTGAAAGAGCATTATGGCATGTATCCGATTCTGGCTTTGGCTATCAAATCGAAGGTTCTGGTTCAGCCTGGCTTTGGCAGGTTAAAGACTCAGAAAGAACCTATGATTTCGCATTGAACAATTCAGGTCAACTTGGCGCTATTGCCCATTCAAGTGGTATCACAATTGCCAGCGAATCAAACTATGATGATGAGGATTGGGCAAGTGAAGAAACCACTGGCATAATACATTCAATATATTCTCACGATAATTCTTGGTGGGCGACAGAGTTAGAAAATCAAGAACTAATATTGCACCGTTATAATCAAGATTTATCACAAGATGAACAAGTATCTCTATCTCTGACATTACCATCAACGATTCGTTCTATCGATATTATCGTCGAAGATTCACTTTACTTAGAAATCGAGGGATTGCTCAGTGTTGAGCGATATGTCTCAAGTTCTGTAAGCCTGGAAGATGACTTTTCTTCATGGTCTCAAGGCCAGTATTGGCCGACAGATGATTTGGCACAAAGCAATGTCTCTTTGCATCCCGATTGTAATTCTGAAACATCGCTTACTTCGGCTAAACTTGGAGGTAATTGGTGTAGTTATGATGATGGTTTGATGCGTTGGAACAGCACTGAAGTTGAATCTATACGTCTTCCAATCCTTTCAAGTGCCGGTGGCTTTGGAGAATTACCTCAATTATTCTTAGCATTTGGAGGTCAACAATCTCCAGTGACCGTTGAAGATGGTGATGTGTCGATAAGTCAGCGCCTTTCTCCATTATCGATGGTCGAAAATGAAAGTAAGGTTTGGGTGAAGGGTTTGATTCCATATGCGTTTGGAAATGATAGTTCCTTAGGTCTGATAAATTCTGGAATATATAGTCAGCAAGATGGCTTGGAGTCACTTGAAGACTTGGACAGTGTAGTCTTAGGTTTCATCTCATTATCTGATGCTGAGAAATTATCAGCAGCAGCGGAAGATGAAAGGTCACTGGTAATTATTGGAGGTGGCCTGTTGGAGTCAAATGATTCCAATATTACCGACCAAGCCATCATATCGTTTACAAATTGGCTTGACAATAATTCTGATAGCGATGATTTGGGCGCATCTTTCACGGCAGTAAAAGTCGAGGCGTCAAAGGCAGCAGCCCAATCCTCAGGAGTTATAGCAGGGATGTTTCTTGTGTTTGGAACCTTTACAATTGCAGCTGGAGTTCTACTGGTACTGACAATAATACTGATGCTTGCAGAATCGCGAAGATCCGAATTAGGAGTTCTTAGGGCAATTGGAATAAGTCGCTCTGATGCTCGGGCTTTAGCGGTCCAAGAAGGCGTAATAGTTGCCTCTTTAGCCGGTGTAATCGGAGCATTTGTTGGCCTAGGTTTAGCATGGATAATCAGTGTTGCATTTGACAATATATTTGCTGCTGCAGGCTCAGACTTATTCACCTTCGCTTGGGATTGGTCATCGGTATTTGCTGGTTGGGCATGGGGCTTCTTGATTGCAATAATCACTCTTTGGGGCTCTGCATTATGGACTTCTAAGTTGAACATAGTTTCCGCACTAAAAGGAGGTGTTGTTAGGATGCAAGAAGGAATTCCTTGGATTTTGATGTTGGTTCAAATAGTAACATTTGGTGCAACAGCGGTTTTCATGTTATTGTTACTGGTGTTTGGATTTGACTCAGGGTTATCATATCTTTTGTGGACTATTGGAGGTTTGCTCGCTTTGGTTTGCTTTGTCCCGATATTTACTTGGGAGTTGCCGATTCTGTTGAAATCAAAAAGTTCCAAGTGGCAAAATCGGGCAAGGCATAGTGGTCGCAATACATTAGCATGGTTGGGTGGTCTAATTCTTCTTTGGACAATTGCACTTGAACCGATCGACCCGATAAGAAATAGCATGACTCCTGATGAGTTTTCATTTATCCTTCTTGGCTTGTTTGAAGTTTTTGCTGGTGTTTTACTTTTGACCAGTGCAGCCCCTGTGTTGGTCTCTAAAGTTGGACGTTCTCAATTTTTCACCAAGCGTTGGGGGCCTGTATTGCCGGTTGCCTTAGCTCACCCATTATCGACTCCAGTTCGCACTGCTGTAGTAATGGGAATGTTCTCAATCACGGTATTTTCAGTGATAGTTCTTGGAGGATATACCGAACAATTTGACAATTACTCAAGTTCATTTGTCGAGGATACAGAAGGTGAATTTGAATTGATGCTAACCGCATCTCGTTCACGTCCACTTGAACTATCCAGTGACCCATTGATGTGGAACTTGAGCACTCCTCTTCAAGACGATATTGATGCTGTAGGTAAAGTGTATCGCTCTGAAGTATTCTTGGAGGACAATACAGGTGAACGAATGCCCTATATTCTTCGTGGCTTCGATGATGGTTTTGCCAATCATGGAGGGCTACCACTTCACCTCTGGGATGAGTCACTTGGAGATACTGCTGAAGAAGCATGGATTTCAATTGGAAATCGTGACGATATAGTCTTAGTTGACGCCTCATTTGGCCTCGAATTAAGTACTGATGGAACTGGTATTTCTATGATGAGTTTTTCAATTGGAGATTCAATTTCTCTAATTGATTTATCAAACCCCGGAAACACTAGAAATGTAGTTGTTGGAGGCTTCCTTGAACAGTCTTCATATTTGTTCTCTCCAGGAGTGTGGATAAGTGGTGATATTTCTCAAGAACAATTCGATTCCAGGCTGACTAGAATGTATGTTAGTTTGTCCGATGAAGCCAAGCCAAGTTCTACTTTTGACTCATCTGAGATCCAGACATTTTCTGCCACTGGAAAGTCAGCAGAACTTAGAATTGCTTCTGCTGAGTTGGCAGAGCACCTTGAAGAGAAACTCAACGATGAGGGGGCATCAGTATCTATTATTTCGGATGATGTAATGTTAATTCAATCATTAGTCATAGCTTTACTGGGTATTTTCGAAGGATATCTCGCTCTTGGATTGATTGTTGGAATCGCTGGAATAGGAGTTGTTACCGTGCGTTCAGTGTCTGAAAGAAGAAAAACGATAGGTATACTCCGTGCATTAGGATATCGTAAGAGAATGGTTACTGCGACCTTTTTAGTAGAGGTTTCATGGGTCGGATTACTTGGAATTTTGAATGGTGTTTTGGTTGCAGTAGGATTCCATAGGTCTCTGTACAATTCTTTTTGGAAAGACCAGGGTGCCGATTTTGCTTTGCCTTGGTCCTCGATAATAACAGTCATAGTCGGTGGATGGTTGCTGATAATAATGGCTACTTTAGTCCCGATAAGGGCTGCTTCTAAGATACCACCTTCGGCGGCATTACGTGATTTATGATTGGTTTTATGTTATTTATCACACAATGTCGGATTTGATTATTTCGGTTTTTTACATTTATTACACCTAAATACTTTCACAAATAAACCACTCTAATCCGATGTCTTAATGGCTCACTAAGAGTCTAAAATAGGCTTATATTGCCTGTTTTCACCCTTTCTAAACCTTCCCATAGTATAAATACGGCATTTGACGTGGAGCGGAATACCGAACCGTCGGAGGTATAGATATGAATAAAATGACCCCAATGATTCTCGTCATGTTAATGTTGACTAGTGTATTAGCAAGCATTGACTTCGTCGAGCTACAAGAAATGAAAGAAATTGAAGACACAAGTGGCCGTGCAAGTGCTGACCCAGAAGTTGTAATAATTACATCTCCTAGAGAAACTACTTGCGATTCGTCTGGTGACTGTCTTGACGAACTACTTGCAGGAGACCCTGTAAATTTCCGCGCTTACTTGCGTAACAGCGGAGATGCAGATCTAGATAACATGCAATATTCTGTTGATATTTATCTCAACAACAACGGTAATCGCGGTGATATCGCTACCGATACTGCTGGAAATGATTTGTCATGGACAAATTATAATGCAGTTTGTAACACTTCACCATCCTGCCAAGATACTGTCTTGGCTCAAGGAGAATTCCTTACCGGCGGAGAAGCTGTGTTGAAGAATTTTGATGGTTCGACATTGTCTTGGACTCCATCTGCAGGATCTTACTTTGTAGTAGTATCAGTAACATCATCTGTTTTGGGCGACCCAGGTAATAATGAATTATCAGTTGCTGTAACAGTCCGTGACTACTTTGACGTTGCTGTTGATTTGACTTGGCTAGATGGCTCAGGTGCACCTATTTCAGGTAGCGTTGATGGCGGCGGTGCTAAGGACTTCCAAGTATCAGTTTCACTAACTTCGCCTGGTCAACCTTCGATGACTATTCGAAATGCTTCAGTTGAAATGACTTACGATAATGTTCTAACTGGTGACGCAGCCTCATTTACCGTTGGACATTCGGCTACAGTAAACACAAGAGAAACCCTAGGTAGCGGAACACCTGCTCAAACAGGAACACGACTTATTGTTGGTTCTGATGGACTCAATGGTTCTCATGTAGGCACTGCTACAGGTTCGATAACCCCTCCTGCTGTGCAATCTGGGCAATACTCAGTAACTGCAGTCCTAAAGGAATATGTAGTATATGGGCCTCACGGAACTAGTGTTTGTGGTGGTAGCGGATTAGATGCTGTTTACTGTGAAAAGACAGTAACCAGTCAAGATTGGGCTGATGAATACTCAGGTTCCAACCAAGCGACAATTGACGGTTCGATTGAAACATTCCAAGATATTAGTTTGGTACAATTCCAAATCTGGAAAGATGTAAATGGAGAAGATCCTGAGGTTTTCGGTTCTCTTGGTCTAGACATTACTTCTTCTTTGTCTCCTGGTGATTACGAACTTTATGCAGAGGTAGGACATCTATCTAGTAGCAGTTCGCTTCTCTACAATTGGTCTGTTGATTTCACAATCACTGATTTTGATGGAGCATCTACTGTGGTAACAGCAAACTCATGTGATTCTAGAGTGACTTATGCAAACTCACAACTTGGTACAGCGTCTGTAAGGACTCCTGATGCTCAAATGTTAGTTTATGCATGTGCATCTGTTTCTATGGGCGAGGGTATCTTCAATGTTGAAGCTGAAGCAAATTTGCTTGGACAATGGGATGAAGACGGAGAAACTCTCAATGATAAGGTCGATGACATGTCACTTTCAAACAATCGATATGATTTCAATGTAGAAGTGACAAACTTCGCTCCTCAAATCCTATCAATCTCTTTATCTGCAGATTCTCTAACTGCTGATTCAGACAAGACAGACTTCACGGCAACAGTGAATGTCTTTGATGTAGAGGGAGATAATATCAACTATGTTTGGACTGATACAAGTGGCGAAAATATAGATTGTGAATCGGAATCATGTACAATGACTATCGATGAATCTATGGTTCCTACATTTAGATTCAACGTTTTGGTAGAAGATTCATATGGTGCATTCGATACAGTCCAAGGTGAAGTCTCAGTTTGGAATCATGATAGCTTTTCAGGATATTCTGATGATATGAGTATAATGGCTGCCTATGATATTACATACAAAGGTACAGGTCTGCAACTAAACTTCGGTAATGTTTCAGAAGCGGTTGAAGTAAGCCTTCCTGGATATGATGGAACATACTCTTCCGTTGGAGGAATGACCATTTCACCTGCTACTACATATGATACTAAGGATGTCAACAGTCAAACAATGACTCTAGCATTTGGAAATCAAATCCAAGCAACATCTATGTGGGTAAAGGTTGGAAATCTTTGGCAATTACTTGCTACAGGAACTCCTGATGAATACAACGCAACCACCAGTTCTTACACTTACACATGGGATGCTGGCGACTCGATGTTTACTGTAGGTACAGAATTCCACCTGTTTGGCGGAGTATTGTCACAAGCTCAAGCACCTACTGCAAACATTAGCGGTTTCACTGCATCAGCCTCAATGGGTGGAGGAATATCCATCAGTTGGGCTGTTGATGGAACCATGCTAGCGGATGACCGTGTAGTTGTGAGTATCTGTGACAATGAACCATCTTGTTCAACTCCTGATGAGTCAAGTTACGGAGACACTGTAAGTTCAATGCTTTACTCTGGACAAAACACAGTCCACGGCAATAATTACTACATTGAAGCATCCGTTTGTGACGGAGCTTTGTGCAGTAATGTAGCATCAGCAACAGTCGTTGCAGATAAGGAAGTTGCAGCAGTTACTGCTACTGGAGTTTCTATTACAGAATCTGGAGAAACATGGGTTCTATCTTGGAATGCTTCATCTGAAGATTCCGATATCGATTCTTGGTTAGTTTGCTACTTGAAGGCATCTTTCACAGCATCTGAAATGTCGGACTTGGTTGGAACAACTGCTTGTGTCGCAACAGATACAACAAATGTTACTATCGACAAATACACAACTTCTGGAACATACAATGTTCACTTTGCAATTGCTCCAGTTGACGTAGTAGGGAATATCGCTTCAACAGCTTCAAGCGACTTCATTGAATACTCAAGAACTGACGATAATACCAATCCTGATGATGGTTCTCAAACAACTGATTCAGAAGCATCTTCTGGAGTCCCTACTTGGACTTGGGGAGTTATTGGTTTAGTCGTAGTTGTTGCATTTGTAGCTGGTGCCTTCATCCTCTCACGAGGAGATGACGGTGACGACGAAGGCAAAGATTGGGATTACTGATCCTGATACTTTGTTAGCACGCTAATTCTGCGGAATTAGTATAATTGCCAGGAAGGGCACTTCGGTGTTCTTCCTGGCTTTTTTTTATTTTCATAAATGTGTTATTTTTTACACTTAAATTTCAAATTTTATGCAAATTTTTGTCAAGAATAAATCCCTATTATTTACAATCGTATATGGGTTTTCAAAGATAATGCACCCCAACCCTCATAAGGGGTATAAGTCGTGAGTCGTCATACATGCGGTGACGCGTGGAGGAATGACAGATGAAAGAAATGAAAAATAAAAGAGAAAAAACAGTATTTGGCGGAATTGGAATTGCCCTTCTGTTGTGCTTATTGATGGTGCTAATGCCTTTGGCAGCGACAGTATCAAATGGCGATACAACTGAAGAGATTTCTACAGAAACCAAATCTGATAAAATGAATGTAGAAGAAACAGCTCTAGAACCTAGTGCTGATTCTGGCTTTAATGCCGAAGATTATGGTTACGATGCCGACTATGAAATGTTAGGCATGCGTGAACAAAACTCCAAGGTATTCATCGCTGATGATGGAAGTATGGATATGATATATTCATCCAGCCCTCTTCACTACCTCGACACGGAAGACAACTGGATAGAATACGATTTCACAATCGATGCTTCCGAAGATGGCTTCCAAGCGATCAACTCGGATTCTCCAGTATATTTCGAATCCCAAGTTGAAAACGGTTACTCAGCATTATTTGGTGGG
>MDTB01059300.1_pt1 | contig 15845 bp, 10 predicted proteins | sample 811161 | NCBI WGS metagenome assembly MDTB01 (sample SAMN05326650, study PRJNA326480) | marine metagenome | isolation source: seawater | place: Mediterranean Sea | collected 2009 | reverse complement strand
TGGCTGGGTCGCCACCGAGGTAAGACCACTGCCAGTTCTTACGCTTGCTTCAGCAGCCATAGATGCCGCACCGCCATAGCCCTGATCACCACCTATTACCATGCAGTGACCTCTTTTGTTTTTGTACTCATCGCCAACAAAATGTGGCATCAATTCGAGCAATTCAAATAGATCCAATAATTTAGCTGCGGGCTGATATTGTGCAAATATATGCTCAGAAATATCCAGTGAGTGATAGATCACCTCACCGCAAAGTGCTGGCCCTTTAGCAGTAAATAATCCCTGTTTAGCAGCGACAAAGGTTACTGTTAGATCTGCTGATACTGCATTGTCTTGAACCGCGCCAGTATCTGCATTGAGCCCTGAGGGTATATCCATGGATAAAACCGGCAATTCAGCGGCATTAATTAGCTCGATTGCTTGATCGAAGGATTTACGCAGCTGGCCTTTGTAACCAATACCTAAAAGGCAATCGACAACAACCCCTTCTTGAAGGACTAAATTGGCATTAAAGTCGGTAACAGGTACATTATTTTCTTGAGCATATTGTCGCGCTTGAAGTGTCTCAGCAGACATTTTTTTAGTTCCTGCCAACTCAACTATTTGCACTGGAATAAGCTTCTGTGCCGCTCGAGCGGCTAAGATATAACCATCACCCGCATTATTACCCGAACCACAGAATATTGTGATTAAGCTGGGCTGACCAAAGGCCTCTAGTAATTCATCGAATGCGGCCATGCCGGCACGATTCATTAGTTTTATGGCCTTATTGTTTAGTTGTGCAATGGCTTCTTGATCAATTTCTCGAATAGTTTGGGCAGTGTAAAGGTTATCTTGTATTTGGCTATCTAATAGAAAATGCGACATTTTGTTTATATCTCAGTAAAATTGCAGCAATTATAAGTTAGATTGACCGAGAACACATGCCCGAAACTACGCAATTCGACAACTTAGATGCCGCGTCTCTGCAGCAACTTGCCACCAATATCAAACATTGGGGTAAGGATTTAGGGTTTCAGCAAGTTGCCATTGTTAAGCCTAACTTAGATGAGGCATCGCAACGCCTGCGTTTATGGCTTGATAACAGCTATCAGGGCAGTATGAATTGGATGTCGGAGCATGGCGATAAACGCTTTAAAATTGATAAGTTGGTGGCTCGGACTTTAAGGGTAATTTCGGTGCGTATGGACTATTTAGCCGATGAAAATATGGTGGCTGTTCTAAAGGATAATAATAAAGCTTATATTTCTCGTTACGCTCTAGGCCGTGATTATCATAAGTTAATTCGTAAGCGACTAGCTGAATTAACCCGAAAAATAGAAGAGCAATTACCCGATTTAAATCTTTCTCAGCGACCTTTTGTCGACAGCGCTCCAGTGATGGAAAAACCGCTAGCAGAACAGGCTGGGCTGGGTTGGATTGGCAAAAATAGTCTTTTGATTAATAACAAAGTCGGCTCTTGGTTTTTTCTTGGGGAAATATACACCTCGGTGCCTCTCCCAGTAGACAATCTTGAACAACCTAATCGATGTGGTAATTGTCGCGCCTGCCTCAAGGTGTGCCCTACTGATGCTTTTCCAGAGCCCTATGTGCTGGATGCTAGAAAGTGTATCTCTTATCAAACGATTGAGAACAAAGAGGCTATCCCTGAAGCATTTCGCCCGCTAATGGGCAATCGCGTTTTTGGCTGTGATGATTGTCAGATTATCTGCCCATGGAACCGCGGGGCGCCAAAAACCAAGGAAATGGATTTTTCGCCGCGTCACAATTTAGATAATTCTGATCTATTAACCCTTTTTCAATGGACCGAAGATGAGTTTTTAAGCAAGACAGAAGGCTCAGCCATTCGCCGTATAGGGTATCAGCGCTGGCTGCGCAATCTTGCGGTGGGGCTTGGCAATGCCGATGGCTCTCCAGCAATTTTGCAACAGCTGGAACAAACAGTTCAGGATTCTTCAGAATTGGTAAAAGAACATGTGGATTGGGCCATACAGCAACAGCGCCAAAAAATAGCGGCTATGGCTGAATAAATACTTTTCGGTAATAGGCTAACTCAGCGATAGAGTCATGGATATCATCCATCGCAAGATGAGAGCCCTTTTTATTAAACCCATTCATTAGCTCCGGCTTCCAGCGCCGAACGAGTTCTTTTAAAGTGCTGACATCAAGGTTACGGTAGTGAAAATAGTTGGCTAATTCAGGCATATACCGCACTAAAAAACGACGATCTTGACCAATAGAATTACCACACATAGGTGACATACCCTCAGGAACCCATCGCTTTAGAAAATCCAGTGTAGCTAATTCAGCCTGCGCCTCAGTAACAGTGCTGTTAAGCACTCGTTCGGTAAGACCTGATTTACCGTGCTGATTGGTGTTCCATTCATCCATCGCTTGAATAAGCTCATTGGATTGATTAATTACTATGGACGGTCCCTCGGCTAGAACATTGAGTTCAGAGTCTGTTACCACCGTGGCAATTTCAATAATCCGCTCCTTTTGTGGATCTAAACCGGTCATTTCGAGGTCGATCCAAATTAGATTAAGGTTTTGATGTGTCATTTACCCAGTTCCCTAGCTGTGCGCTAAATTTCTATTGCGGTGATTATGCTATATGCTTACCCGCTAGACCACCAGAAATGATATGGTATAGGTGTGAATAATAATGGTTCGTAATAAATGAGCAATCGAAAACTGAGCAAACGCCAGCAGGAACGAATTAAATCGATCCAAAATCGTCGGCGTGAGCAAGCAGAATCGAAAAAAAACCTTTACGATAAGGCGCTTGAAAGCCTTGATGGACTAGGCACTGAAACCAGCGGCTCGGTAATCACTAACTATGGAAGCCAAGTCGATATTGAGGGGCATTCTGAACCCTTTACTGGGCAGATAGTACGCTGTTTTGTAAGAGCTAATATTCCAACCCTAGTCACTGGCGATAATATTGTTTGGAGACCAGCTGAGCCGCAGGGTGTTGTGGTCGCCTTAGAGCCTCGCCAATCCGAATTAATTAGACCAGACAACTACGGTAAATTGCGCCCTGTGGCAGCTAATATAGACCGTATTGGCGTGGTTTTTGCGGTTCAACCTGAGCCTAAATGTAATCTTATAGATCGTTATTTGGTTGCCGCTGAAGCACAGGGAATTGAACCCTTTCTGATACTCAATAAAATCGATCTTTTAAATCAACAAACAAATTCAGATATTGATTCTATAGTGTCTAGCTATCAAGCAATTGGCTATAAGGTTATTTGTGTATCGGCCATAGACAACGGCGGTATGGATCAACTGCAAGATTATTTAACCGATAAAAGCTGCATCTTTGTCGGTCAATCTGGGGTTGGCAAATCGTCATTGATAAATCAGCTTGTTCCCGATAATAACAGTGCCGTAGGCCCTTTATCCGAAGCTACAAACGAGGGAACTCATACGACCACTGCCTCAAAGCTAATTCATTTGGATAAAGGCGGTGTCATTATTGATTCACCGGGAATCAGAGAGTTTGCCCTCACCCACTTAAACCAAGAAGAAATTATTCAAGGTTTTAAAGATTTTCGGCCTTTCTTGGGTCACTGTAAGTTTCGCGACTGCAAACATGAAAATGACGCTGGCTGTGCATTGGTTGCAGCTGTTGCCGCTCGCAAGCTTCAGCAACAACGACTGGATAACTATCGACAGATTATTAATAGTTTGGATAATTAATTTTATCTGTGATTAAACTATCGTGAAATCTGTTAAAATTTATCTTTTTATTTATCATCTAAATAATCACTATGAACCATCTTATTGAACCCGAAACGCTAAAAGATCAATTGGGCACGCCAGACTTAATCATTGTCGATTTGTGTAATCCATCGCTGTATCAACAGCAACATGTGCCCGGGGCTGTACATCTCTCTGGTCAGCACTTGATTGCCGGCATTCCTCCCGTGCCTGGTGCCTGCCCAGAAATATCCAAACTATCCGCAGTGATGGCTTATTTGGGGATAGATCATTCAAAAAAAGTGGTCCTATACGATGATGAAGGCGGCGGCTGGGCCGGAAGAATGGCGTGGTCGATGGATCTTTTGGGTTTGGACAATTGGCAATACCTAAATGGAGGCATTGTGCCTTGGATTAAAGAGGGTTTTCCCACTGAGTCAAGCGCTAACCAACCCAATAGTATTGAGGTTGATGCGCTAATTGTGCCCTGCGCTAAAACAAGAATTGTGGCTGATGAAATTATTGCCTCAATAGATAATGCTGACTTTGCGGTATGGGATGCACGAAGCCCTGGAGAATACACCGGTGATACTATTCGTTCTTCTCGTGGTGGGCATATACCCAATGCCATTAACCTCGAGTGGACAATGCTAATGGACAGAGAAAAGAATTTACGCATCCGCGATGATGCTCAACAAATTCTCGATAATTTAGGGCTGAGCAAAGACAAAGAAATTGCGACACACTGTCAAAGTCATCACCGCTCCAGCTTTACATATATGGTGGCAAAGATTCTTGGTTATGACCGTATTCGCGGCTATGATGGCTCGTGGGGCGAATGGGGAAACCTAGAGCACACCCCAGTTGAAATAGGCCCTAAATAATAGAGAAGAAGACTATGGATCATCGCGCTGAATTATTTGTCGCATTGCAACGCCTGCTGCCAAAGCATGCACTCTCAAGGCTAATCGCCAAACTAGCAGAATCTAAAAATATTTGGTTAAAAAATCTACTGATCAATCGTGCTATTAAAACCTTTGATATTAATATGGATGAGGCGATTAGCGACGATTTAGCTAGCTATGATAGCTTTAATACTTTTTTTACTCGTCAATTAAAGCCAGAAGTTAGACCCTTAGATAAGGGCACAAAGGTTATTACATCGCCGGCTGATGGCGTTATCAGTCAAGCCGGAAAAATAGTCAAAAATAAAGTATTGCAGGCGAAAAATGTAGATTACTCACTCGCCCGTTTGGTGGGTGATTCAAACCAAGCAAAGCACTATGAAAATGGCATTTTTTCAACTATTTACCTATCACCAAAAGACTACCATCGGGTACATATACCGGCGGATGGTCAGCTTTTAAACTCAAGGTATATTCCGGGTGAGCTATTTTCAGTAAATCAGCAAACCGCAGAGATGGTACCTAACTTGTTTGCTCGCAACGAACGACTGGTATGCGAATTCAAATCGGCCCAGCTTGGATATTTTTCAGTGATTTTTGTCGGCGCTATGCTAGTAGCGGGAATTGAAACTGTATGGGGCGGCATGGAAAAACCGGGTCCCGGCGCAGTGAGAGAAACCGATCATAGCGATCAGGAAATATACTTTTCTAAGGGCGATGAACTTGGGCGATTTAAATTTGGCTCTACGGTTATCTTATTATTCCCAGAGAACTCGCTCACTCTCAATAAAAATATTGCAGCGACAAACCCAGTGAATGTGGCAGAAAAGTTCGCGCTAGTTAATGGCTAAAAACTTTTTATTAGAATCGTTATAAAGGTTATTTAGCGGAGTGTGTTTGAACCGCATCCACCAGAACCTTAACCTTATCAGGATTAATATCTGGGGTAATACCATGGCCAAGATTGAAAATATGCCCTGGATTATTACCAAATGATGCCAGAATAGTTTTCGCCTCAGCTTCTATAGAGCTATCGCTGCCACGCAGAACCGACGGATCCATATTGCCCTGCAAGGCAACACGGTCTCCCACTAAGTGACGCGCAACACCTATATTGGTTGTCCAATCCAAGCCTAAACAGTTACAGCCAGTATCAGCCATTGCAGACAACCATTGACCACCACCTTTGGTAAATAGAATAACCGGTACCTGACGCCCCTCAGATTGCGTATTTAATCCAGCGACAATCTTTTGCATATAGGCCAGTGAAAACTCTTGATAGGCAGCGTGGCTAAGCACTCCGCCCCAGGTATCAAAAATTTGAACCGCTTGGGCACCACTGGCAATCTGGGCATTGAGATAATCAATCACTGACAGAGCTAACTTATCGAGCAGTTGATGCAGTAATTCAGGTTGGGTATAGAGCATAGTTTTGGCACGGGCAAAATCTCTACTACTTTGGCCCTCAATCATATAGGTTGCCAGCGTCCAAGGGCTGCCAGAAAAGCCTATAAGTGGCACTCGACCATTGAGCTCACGACGAATTGTCGATACCGCATCGGTAACATAGGTTAAATCAGAGGCGGTATTGATCACTTCAAGCCGTTCAACATCTTTTTCCGTGCGAAGAGGCTTGTGAAATTTTGGACCTTCACCCTCGGCAAAGTACAGCCCCAAACCCATAGCATCGGGAATAGTAAGGATATCGGAGAATAGAATAGCTGCATCGAGCTCAAAACGTTCGAGAGGCTGAAGCGTTACCTCGCAAGCCAACTCGGTATTTTTACAGAGACTCATAAAGTCCCCTGCCTGAGATCTTGTTGCTCTGTATTCAGGCAAATAACGCCCAGCTTGGCGCATAATCCAGATAGGTGTTCTATCCACCGGCTGACGCATCAACGCTTTTAGAAAGCGATCGTTTTTAAGCTCTGTCATTAACTACTCTACCAGTAAAGTGTTGGCTGCTAGGCGTTTAGACGTCCAGATAGTCTAGGATACCTTCAGCGGCCTGACGACCTTCCCATACAGCGGTTACAACCAAATCTGAACCGCGAACCATATCACCACCAGCAAATACCTTAGGATTGGTGGTCTGGAAGGCATAGGTCTGCTCTTCAGGAGCCACGACACCACCCCAATCGGCTGTATCGACTTTGACATCGTTTAACCAGCTTGGTGGGCTTGGCTTAAAGCCAAAGGCAACCAGAACAGCATCAGCGGGAATAATCTCTTCACTACCGGGAATAAGCTCTGCTCGGCGACGACCATTAGCATCTGCTTCACCCATTTGAGTAGAAACAACTTTTACGCCACTAACAACACCATCGTCATTACTAACAATCTCGACCGGTTGAAGATTAAATCTAAACACTACACCCTCTTCTCGAGCGTTTTTAACTTCGCGTCGAGAACCGGGCATATTTTCTTCATCGCGACGATAAGCACAGGTAACACTGGTAGCGCCTTGACGGATTGACGTGCGGTTACAGTCCATAGCGGTATCACCACCCCCAAGAACAACCACACGCTTACCTTTGAGATCGATAAAGTCATCAGCTGATTTTTCAAAGCCAAGATTGCGATTTACATTAGCAACTAGAAACTTAAGCGCCTCATGCACACCGGGAAGATCTTCACCAGGGAAGTTTCCTTTCATCGTGTTGTAGGTACCCATTCCCATAAAGACTGCATCATAGTCTTCGAGTAACTCATCAATCTGAATATCTTTACCAATTTCGGTATTGAGACGGAATTCAACACCCATACCTTCTAAAACTTCTCGGCGGGTACTTATAACGTGTTTTTCCAATTTAAATTCTGGAATACCAAAGGTTAGCAAGCCGCCAATCTCTGGGTAGCGATCAAATACCACGGCTTTTACACCATTGCGTACTAAAATATCAGCACAGCCAATCCCTGCAGGACCAGCACCAATAACAGCAACTTTTTTATCTGTCCAAACAACTTTGGACATATCTGGACGCCAGCCCATCGCCAATGCAGTATCGGTTATATATTTTTCAACCGAACCAATGGTTACTGCACCAAAACCATCATTTAGAGTACAGGCACCCTCACACAAGCGGTCTTGGGGGCAAACGCGGCCACAGACTTCTGGCAATGAATTAGTTTGATGACTCAACTCAGCGGCTTCAAGTAAATTACCCTCAGCTACTAGCTGCAACCAATCGGGAATATAGTTGTGAACGGGACATTTCCACTCACAATAAGGGTTGCCACAAGACAGACAACGATGAGACTGAGTCTCAGCTGTGGTCTGATTAAATGGGTCATAAATCTCGACATATTCGCTTTTTCTGCGATCCATATCGCGCTTAGGCGGATCAACTCGCTCTATATCGAGAAACTGAAAATCATTATTTGGTCTTGCCATAAAAATATTCTCTAAAAACTTTTACTTATTTGGACACAGCGTTAGCTTGCGCCAATAGACTTTGTAGACTCGATGCTTTTGGCTTAACCAGCCAGAATTGTGAGGCAAAGTCTGAAAAATTATCTAATATATGTTGTGCCCAAGGACTTCCAGTCTCACGCACATGATCTTCAATCGTCGAAATAAGGAAGCCACGATGGGATTCAAGTGCTTCTGTGGTCACACGTTGAATATCAATTAACTCCATATTATAACGATCGACAAATTTACGCTCTGTGTCTAATACATAGGCAAAACCACCGGTCATACCAGCACCAAAATTATCCCCTGTAGAACCTAACACGGTAATAATTCCGCCGGTCATATACTCACAACAGTGATCACCGGCACCTTCCACTACCGCCATAGCACCAGAGTTTCGCACACCAAACCGCTCACCCACAGATCCCGCGGCATACAGCGAGCCGCCAGTGGCACCGTACAGACAGGTGTTACCCATAATCGGCGTTGCCTTGGCTTCAAAGCCGCTCTCTTTCGGTGGACTTAGTACTAGTTTACCACCAGACATACCCTTACCGACATAGTCATTGGCATCACCCTCAAGGTAGATATTCAAACCACCAGCGTTCCAAACACCTAGAGACTGACCTGCAACCCCTCGAAGATTAACTGTCACTGGGTTATCTATCATTCCGGCATTGCCATGTCTTACCGCAATTTCACCGGAGATACGCGCGCCGATAGAGCGATCGCAATTACAGATATCGTAGTCATAGCTACCGCCAGTTTTAGCTTCAATGGCCGGCAACATATCCTTGACCATTTGTTCCGCAAGCAGACCCTTATCAAATGGGTCATTTTGCGCCACACCACAAAATTGTGGTTTATGACTAATTTCTGGACGATCTTCGATGAGTGGACTTAAATCAAGATTCTTTTGCTTACTGGTTTCGCCAGGCAGTAATTCAAGCAGATCGACACGCCCGATCAACTCTTCAAGAGAGCGAATACCTAAGCTAGCCATCCATTCGCGCGTCTCCATTGCCATAAACTTGAAGAAGTTAGTGGCCATAGCGACGGTACCGCGATAGTGATCATTACGCAGACGATCATTCTGCGTAGCAACACCGGTTGCACAGTTATTAAGGTGACAAATTCGCAGGTATTTACACCCTAGCGCCACCATTGGGCCAGTACCAAAACCAAAGCTTTCAGCACCGAGAATAGCTGCTTTAACAACATCTAGTCCGGTTTTTAAACCACCGTCAGTTTGAACCCGGACCTTGTCACGCAGATCATTGGCACGCAGTGTTTGATGAGTCTCAGTTAGACCGAGCTCCCACGGCGATCCCGCATAGCGAATTGAGCTAACAGGACTGGCGGCGGTACCACCGTCGTATCCCGAGATTGTAATCAGATCAGCATAGGCCTTAGCCACACCGGCAGCAATGGTTCCTACGCCAGGTCTAGACACAAGCTTGACCGAGATTAACGCATCGGGGTTAACCTGCTTTAAATCAAAGATTAGCTGGGCTAAATCTTCGATAGAATAAATATCATGGTGTGGCGGCGGTGAAATAAGTGTTACACCAGGCACGGAATAACGCAGTCGAGCAATTAGATCATTGACCTTACCACCCGGAAGCTGTCCACCCTCGCCGGGCTTAGCACCCTGAGCCACTTTAATCTGAATCACTTCAGCACTTCTTAGGTAAGCTGGGGTAACACCAAAGCGACCCGAAGCAACCTGCTTAATCTTCGATGATTTAATGGTGCCATAGCGCGACGGATCTTCACCGCCCTCACCTGAGTTAGATCGACCGCCAAGACCATTCATTGCCTCTGCTAGAGATTCGTGAGCCTCTGGCGATAGCGCACCAAGAGACATACCCGCAGAATCAAAACGCTTAACGATTTCTGAATAGGATTCAACTTCAGAAATATCGATGGGCTGAACATCATCCTTAAGCTTTAACAGATCTCGCAGGGCAGCTGTGGGTCTCTCATTAACTGTGGCTGCATAGTCTAACCATGCACTGTAATCATCATGCTGAACCGCTTTATGCATGGTTTGCACCACATCGGGGTTGTAAGCGTGATATTCCTCGCCATGAACATACTTAAGTAAGCCACCCTGATTAATTGGTTTGCGCATTTTCCATGCCGTATTACTTAACTCAAGCTGATCCTGCTGGAGGTCTGCAAAACTAGCACCTTGAATTCGACTAGTTAATCCGGGGAAACAAAGATTAATAATCTCTTCACTGAGTCCCACCGCTTCAAATAACAATGCACCACGGTATGAAGCAATGGTTGAGATACCCATCTTCGAAAGAATTTTTAATAGCCCTTTATTGATACCTTTGCGGTAATGTCTAAACGCTGTATCTACATCAACCAGAGTCTCGCCACTACTAATTAGGTCACACAGCACATGGTAACTGAGGTATGGATAAACCAGAGAAGCACCACAGCCAATCAGAGTTGCAATTTGATGAGAATCTCTAGCATAACCGGTACTAGCCAAAATATTGGCATCACAGCGCAAACCCTTAACCGTAAGATGGTTATGCACTGCACCCACAGCTAGCAATATATGTATTGGCAACTTTGGTTGAGCTATATCATGGTCAGAAAGAATACACACAGAGACGCCTGATTTAACCGCCGCTTCAACCTCAGAGCAAATTCTCTGGATAGCGGAGGCTAAATTTTCCTGTGCCGGATCAAAATTCAAGTCAAATTTTTGAACCGGAAATTCTTCAAATTCATTGGCCTTAAGAGCGTAATATTTTTTAGGAGAAAGTACTGGGCTAGACAGGCCGATACGGCAAGCTAGATCAGCTTTTTCTTCAAAAATACTCCCTTCGCGACCCAGTTCAACTCCCAGAGACATCACAATAGATTCTCTCAGCGGATCGATTGGCGGGTTAGTCACCTGCGCAAATTGTTGTCTGAAGTAATCGAAAACATTGCGATGCTTGGCTGACAGCACTGCCATTGGGGTATCGTCACCCATGGATGCAGTAGCTTCTTGACCACCCTCAGCCAGAGGACGTAAAACCTGATCTCTCTCTTCAAAAGAAACCTGGAACATTTTCATATAGGTACGAATCTGCTCACGGGATAATGTCCCCTCAAGCTCGATACTATCCATATCAAAGGTTGATGCTATGGAGAAGTGCCCATCTCGCAACCATTGTTTGTAAGGGTTACGAGCGGCCAATTCAGTTTCGACCTCGTCGCGGAACTTGATCTGCCCTTTTTCTGTATCAATCGACAGAATATCACCCGGTCCTAATCGACCCTTGGCTACCACTGATTCAGGCGCATAATCATAAACACCCACCTCAGAGGCTACAGTGATAACGTCATCGTCAGTCATTACCCAACGCGATGGACGCAGACCATTTCTATCTAGAGTACACACAGCAAATCGACCGTCGGTAATTACCAAACCGGCCGGACCATCCCAAGGCTCTTGGTGCATTGAAATATAGTCATACAATGCGCGGAGATCTGGATCTATATCTTCAACATTCTGCCACGCTGGTGGAACCAGCGCGCGCACCGCTAAATGTAAATCCATACCACCGGTAACCAACATTTCTAGCATATTATCTAAGCTAGATGAGTCAGAACCAGTGCGGTTTACTAGGGGTGCTGCCTCGGTAAGATCTGGCAGCAAATCTGTCTTAAATTTCGGCGTACGAGCCACAGACCAATTTCTATTGCCGACAATAGTATTAATTTCACCATTGTGCGCCAGCATTCTAAACGGCTGAGCCAGCGGCCACTTAGGCATAGTGTTGGTTGAAAACCGCTGATGGAATACACAGATTGCAGTTTCAAGGCGAGGATCGGCCAAATCAGTATAAAACTGCGGCAAATCAACCGGCATCATTAAGCCCTTGTAGCTAAGGACATTGATACCAAGGCTAGCAATATGGAAGGTGTCATCATTGTCTAGACGATTTTCAGCTTTGCGACGACCCATATAAAGTCTAGCAGCAAAAATATTCTGCTCAGTAATCTTGCCTGACGCAACAAATACCTGCTCAAACGCCGGCAGGGATTCAATCGCAATAGGACCAAGACAGCTTTCATCGGTTGGTACTTCACGCCACCCTATAATCTCAAGGCCTTGGGCCGTTAATTCCTGTTCAATAATTGCTTTGGATTGATCGCGAAGATCACTATCACTGTTTAGCATAATTGCTCCGACCGCATAGAGGTCTGGCAATTCTTTATCCAGGGATTCTTTAACAACAGCACGCAAAAAGGAATCAGGCTTCTGTAGTAATAAACCACAACCATCGCCTGTTTTACCATCTGCTGCCACACCGCCACGGTGAGTCATACAGGTGAGTGCTTTAATAGCATTTTGCAGTAACTGGTGGTTGGCTTTACCCTTGGTATGGGCAATTAGTCCAAAACCGCAGTTATCTTTGAAATCATCAAGCCGACATAAGCTTTGAGTCATATTTAAACTCTGAAAATTAACAGGTGGATTTTGAGCCCAGGTTCAGCTCATCTGGGCGAAAAGGCGCACATTTTACACTTGAGACACTGTTTCGACAAACACTTATACGCAAACATGAAAACGGGTAGTTTATACAGGCGTAAAATTAATGCAAAAAAACCCTTATTGTTACTCTGAAAAACTGCTAGAAAGCACTTTTTGTAGGCTTTCAACAGAATAGTCACTGGTAACCTCTGCATCGCCAAGGGCACGCAATAAAACTAAACGTAATTCGCCATCTAATACTTTTTTATCTCTATACATCAACTTATTAAAATCTTCAGCGGTCATATCTGTGGGTGGAGCTACAGGTAAGGACCAACTTTTAATAAGGTTTTTAATGCGGTCAAACTCAGATTGAGTTATTCCACCCATGATTAATGACAGTTTGGATGCCATAACCATCCCAGCAGCTACAGCTTCACCATGGAGCCAGCCAGAGTAGTTTTGAAAGGTCTCAATCGCATGACCAAAGGTATGGCCCAAGTTAAGGATTGCGCGAATACCCTGCTCAGTCTCATCGGCACTGACTACCTTAGCCTTATTGAGACAGGATCTTTCGATGGCATAGGTCAATGCCGCCTGATCACCCTGCTTTAAAGGGGCAGAATTTTGTTCCAACCAGCCAAAAAAGTCGGCATCGGCAATCAACCCATATTTAATCACCTCAGCCATACCTGCACTAAACTCACGCTTTGGCAGGGTCGCAAGGCTATCGGTATCAATTACCACTGCTTGCGGCTGATAAAAAGCGCCTATCATATTTTTACCCAGTGGATGATTGACTGCAGTTTTACCGCCTACAGAAGAATCAACCTGAGATAAAAGCGTGGTTGGCACCTGAATAAATGGCACCCCGCGTTGGTAGCAAGCGGCGGCAAAGCCGGTGATATCGCCAACCACTCCGCCACCCAAGGCAATTAGTGTGGTTTTTCGATCATGTTTACTATCGAGCAACTTGGTTAGAATACTATTAAGCGTATCAAGATTTTTAAACTGTTCGCCATCTTGCAAAACAATTGAATCAACTTGCTTATCACTAAGCTCGGCTTCAAGAGTAGGCAAATAAAGTTTAGCGACTGTTGTATTGGTGACAATCAGTACCTTTTTACCCTGAACAAAACGCGAAATACCCACAGCCGCCAACTGGCCGGAACCAATAAATATAGGGTAGCTGCGATCTTCGAGTTCCACATTAATCTGTGCGGTTGAAGGGCTATTATTTTGCTCGTTCATCTGTACAAATACTCTTAACAGTTTTGGGTTTACATTATGCTTGGGTCGAATAAATTATCAATGCTTTGATAATTCGTCCAACAATACCTTGGCCACTCTTGCCGCAGAGCCACCCTCGGAAGAAAATACAACATCGGCCACTTCTCGATAAAGCGGGTCGCGCACCTCAAGCAGCTGGTTAATCACCTGCTCACGATCTTCAACCTGCAATAGGGGTCTAGATTTATCGCGGCGCATTCTTTCATATAACTGTTCTTTAGAGGCGCAGAGGTATATTACCTGACCATTCGAATGTAAAAGTTGTCGATTATTGGCCGACACAACAACCCCACCGCCGGTCGCGATCACCGAACTGGGATTGCTCTCAATAATATCTTGCAAAACCTTTGATTCTCTCTCACGGAAGCCCTTCTCGCCTTCCATATCGAATATCCACTGAATATCCGCACCACATCGGGTTTCAATTTCAGCATCTATATCTACAAAAGGTCGATGCAGAAGACTGGCTAATTGTTTTCCTACAGTGGTTTTGCCCACACCCATGGGACCTACTAAAAAAATATGTTGTTCACTCATGTTAACTTTAAAAACCGGTTGGTTAATCACAGTGCTAATTATAAGGGTTATTATTCTTTACTCTCACCACAACAGACATTGTGATTACACTTTCTACAGGTACGCATCCTAAGTAGCAACCTAAAAGTGGGCTGAGTAATTTCAAATGCACAAACAAATAATACAAAACAGCGTCTTAAGGCTCTATAATACACTGGAAGAAACCTTGGCGTCTGCAGACCTTGCTTAAAAGACATAAAAAATTAATAAAAGGCATACTTACCCTCACAATTCTTGGTGTGGGCGGTTTTCTTATAGTGGCGTCTTGCCTATTTTTATACCTCAGCCCCAAGCTCCCATCGGTAGAGGAGCTTAAGCGGGTTGAATTACAGATCCCCCTAAAAGTTTATTCCGAAGATTTACAAATAATTGCCGAATTTGGTGAAAAAAAACGCTCGCCCGTCAACTTTAATCAAATACCGCCAGCCATGGTAGATGCCTTTCTGGCCGCGGAAGATGATAGCTTTTTCAAACACGGTGGTATTGTTGTCTCAGGTCTAGCCAGAGCGGCAATGGAGCTGATTACTACCGGATCAATCCGCAGTGGCGGAAGCACCATCACCATGCAAGTAGCGCGCAACTTCTTTTTGACTAAACGTCAGGAATTTACCCGTAAATTTAATGAAATTTTATTAGCGTTTAAAATTGAAGAAGAGCTCACCAAAGAAGAGATACTGTCCCTCTACACCAATAAAATTTATATGGGTAATAGAGCCTATGGGGTTGGCGCCGCAGCACAGGTTTATTACGGCAAAAATCTCGATCAATTAACGCTGGCGGAGATGGCTATGATTGCCGGTCTGCCCAAAGCACCCTCAAAATACAATCCTATCGCAAATCCAGAACGAGCACTGCAACGCAGAGACTGGATTCTCGGCAGAATGCTAAGTCTCAAGAAAATCAGCAAGAGTGAATATCACACCGCGGTGAACGAGCAAGATAAAGCGACTTATCACGGTTCAATTGCCAAGATTGATGCCGCCTACGCCGCAGAGATGGTTCGCCAACAGGTGATTGCCAAGTATGGTCTTAAAGCCTATACCGAAGGCTATACCGCAATCACTACTATAGACTCTAAGCTGCAGGCTAAGGCTACAAAATCAGTTCAGGCGGGATTAATTGCCTATGATAAACGTCATGGCTATCGCGGCGTTGAGCAATCGGCATTAGCACAAGAAAACTGGCAACAGGTTTTAGATGAAACTCGTACCTATGGTGGTCTTGAGCCAGCCATTGTTAGCTTTGTCGCCGATGATCATTTGCGGGTAGTAGATATTCAGGGGCAAACCTATCCGCTAAATTGGGCCAATGGCCTCGATGGTTTGCGGCTATTTAAAACAGCCAGCACCCAATCAGCACCTATAGAATCGGCCCACGATATTTTTCAAGTCGGCGATCTTATCCGTATTCAAAAGCGCAATGGTTTTATTCAACTTGCCCAACTGCCAACTGCCCAAGCGGCGATGGTAGC
>MDTB01197063.1_pt1 | contig 15847 bp, 20 predicted proteins | sample 811161 | NCBI WGS metagenome assembly MDTB01 (sample SAMN05326650, study PRJNA326480) | marine metagenome | isolation source: seawater | place: Mediterranean Sea | collected 2009 | reverse complement strand
GACCTTCAGGTTATGAGCCTGACGAGCTACCAGACTGCTCCACCCCGCGTTAAATTATTTTTTTTTAATATTAATTGCTTGGAGTTTATCTTTTTCTTCCTTTATGTCGTAAAAAATAATCTGTTCTTCTTTTAAAACTCTTAATTTTGACTCTTCTAAAGCTGACACGTGAAGAAAAATATCTTTTTTGGTTTCATTGTCAGTAATAAATCCATAACCTTTTTTTGCATTAAACCATTTTACTTTCCCAGATGGCATGTTAATTCCTCTCATTGTAATTTTAATTTAATATCTATTTTTTAGTTTTTGGAGTTTTTTAATTCTTTTTAGATTTTCAGTTTGAACTCTTTTTTTTCTTTCAGACGGCTTTTCATAGGTACTTTTCATTTTCATAACTTTGAAGAATCCCTCTTTTTGAAGTTTTCTTTTTAGAACTCTGATAGCCTGTTCAACGTTATTATCTTTGACGTCTATTTTAATAAAAACCTCCAGTTAAATTTCATGTTTGTTATCATTTGCCACTATTTTTGTCTATAGTGAAGCTGCTTGTGCTTTTTTCTCCTCTCTTATTTTAGCTTTTTTTTCTCTTTCAATTCTTCTCTTAGCTTTATCTAGACTTTTTTGAAAAGCCTCTTGGGTACATAATGCTAAAATAACAGGATCTCGAGGTTTTAAGTTTGAAAAATTCCAATAACTTCTTTTTCTTATGAGAGAAACGGTTCCCTTAGTACTTCCTACTAATTTAGAAATTTGACCATCAGTCAATTCCGAGGCGTTTTTGCATAACCACAGAATAGCATCTGGCCTATCCTGTCTTTTTGAAAGAGGAGTATACTTAGGTTTTTTTCTTTCTTTCACTTCTACCTCATCAATTTTTTTTAATAAAGTAAGTTTTCTATTTTCGTCTTTAGAACTAAGTTCTATCTCTTCCCTAGAGAGCTGACCTGCTAAAATAGGATTGTACGCTTTAATTCCTTTTGCAACATCACCATCTGCAATTCCTTTTACCTCTAATTCGTGTAAATTACAGAACTTAGCAATTTGTTTAAAGGTGAGTGTAGTATTTTCAACAAGCCAAACAGCTGTCGCTTTTGGCATGAAAGGAGTGTCTGTCATTTTATTTTTTTGCTCTTAGATTGCTAAATTTCTTATTATACTTACTCACCCTGCCTTTATCCAAAATTTTTTGAGCTCCACCTGTCCAAGCGTAATGTGATTTTGGGTCGATGTCTAATTTAAGAGTATCATTTTCTTTTCCCCACGTAGATCGGGTTTCAAATTCCGTACCATCAGTCATTACAACTTTTATCTTGTGATAATTTGGGTGTAAGTTTTTTTTCATGTGCGGAGTTTTATATTAATAACTCTTTTTACTCAATATCTTTTTTATCGATTATATCTCTCAATTTGTTATGTATAATTGAATTAGTAGCAATTATATTCCTTTTGAATGGCAAGTTTGCTTCTTCTTCAAAGAAATCGATAAAACCTCCCGCCTCTTTAACAATTATTATACCGGCAGCTATATCCCAATAATTTAATTCTCGTTGCCAATAACCGTCAAATCTTCCACTTGCAACATAAGCCATATCAAGAGCTGCGCTGCCTAATTTCCTAACATTAGATACTTGCATAGATACATTAATATATTCAGAGAAGATTTTTTTTTTGATTTTACTTGATTGTTTGGGACCTCCAGTAACTATTAATGCGTCATTTAATTTTTTATTATTTGAAACTCGAATTCTTGTATTATTTAAAAATGCTCCATTGCCTTTTTCGGCACAAAACATTTCATTTGTAATTGGATTGAATATAACCCCACATTTAATTTCTCCATCCTCTTCGTATCCAACCGAAATTGCAAATTGAGGAATGCTATTTAAAAAATTCATTGTTCCATCAATAGGGTCAATTATCCATCTATTTTTTATATTAGATTTATTTATTAAACCAGTTTCCTCTGTTATAATTCCATAATCTGGATGTGCCTTTTGTAATTCTTCAATAAGAATTTTTTCAGTTCTTTTATCAGCAGAAGAAACAAAGTCTCCCGGAGCTTTTTTAGATACTTGTAAATTTTCTATTTCACCATAATCTCTTATTAATGGTCTAGAGGCTTTCAAACAAGCTTTTGTAATAAGATTTATATGAGGTGAGCTTAATCTCATTAGCTAGCCCGTTTAACATACTCTAAAGTTCTTGTATCAACTATTACCTTTTCGCCGCTTTCAATAAATGGAGGTACATTAATTTTGATGCCACAATCTAATATTGCAGGTTTATAAGAAGAAGAAGCAGTTTGATTTTTGATAGCAGCATCAGTGGTTTCAATTGTACACTCAATACTGTTCGGCAATCCCATAGAAATTGGTTTTCCATCCATAAAACTAATCGTGACACCTAAATTCTCTTTTAAAAGTTTATACTGATCACCTGTTATTGATTTTGAAATTTCTACCTGCTCAAAAGTTTCATTATCCATAAAGTGACAGTTTTCGCCATCAATGTACAAAAAATTAAATTTTTTTTCGTCAACTTCTGGTTTTTCAACAGTCTCGTTTGATCTAAATCTTTCGTTTAACTTAGTTCCTTTAAGAACACTTTTTAGTTCTACTTGATTAAAAGCCCCACCTTTACCTGGTTTTACATGTTGGGTTTTAAGAACATTCCAGTAGTCATTTTTATGCTCAATAATCATCCCAGGTTTAATTTCAATTGCAGTAATTTTCATTTGAACTTTCTTATTGCTATTTCAGGTTTTAAAGTCGGGTTATCCCAAATAAAACTTGATATTGCAATATATTTTGCTCCAGCATTTAGTAGTATTTTATAGTTTAAATTATTAATTCCACCTATTACTACGACTGGAATTTTTACGTTCTTTTTTGACCATTTTAAAACATGCAAATTTGCTTTTTTTGCGTTTGGTTTCAGCTTAGATTTAAAAAAAGATCCAAAAGCAATATAATCAGCTTTTGATTTAATAGCTTTTTTTGCAAGATTTTTTGAATTATGACAAGTAATTCCTAAAATTTTACGATTAAGTTTTTTTCTGGCAACTTTAAAAGATCCATCTAGTTGTCCCATATGACATCCATCAGCATTTATCTTATTGGCTAAAAAAAAACTATCATTCAAAATAAATCTTACTTTATGTTTTGATGTAATTTTTTTGATTTTAGCTGCAATTTTTACAAGGTTATTTGCTCTTATATTTTTTAATCTTAACTGGAAAAACTTTACATTTTTGAAAGATAAAACATTATTTAAATCTTTGTAAAAATTTTTATTTAATTTTAAGGGTGAAATTAAATATATTATTCTTTTCAATTGGATTAAGCTACAGCCTCTTTTTCCAAGTCCGGCGACCACTTTCCTTTTGAAGATAAACCATTCATTTTTGCCCGGTGATTAAAAGCTTTTTGAATATTCACGGTATTATCTTGATTTTTTCCAAATTCTCTTAGGGCACTAGCCTGTAAGCCTCTGCCATAAGAAAAAGTAATTAAAAAACTAGTATCGTTAATTTTGTTAATTTCATTTAAATTTTTACTAGACTCAATCTCTGATTGCCCACCTGATAAAAAAGCTATTCCTGGCACTTCTTTAGGTACATTTTTTTTTAAACATTCTAAAGTTTTTTTAGCAATTTCTTCTGAATTGGATTTATTTTTACATTCTGTACCAGAGATAATCATGTTGGGTTTTAAAACTGTTCCTTTCAAATCTACTTTATGTATTAGTAGTTCATTGTAGCATTCGTTTAAAACATTTGTGGTTACAGTATAGCATTTATCAATATCATGTGAGCCATCCATTAAAACTTCAGGCTCAATTATCGGAACCATTTCAGCTTCCTGAACTAATGATGCATATCTTGCTAATGCATGCGCATTTGATTTAATCGACTGAGCTGATGGAAATTTTTCAGTAATTTTATAAACAGCTCTCCATTTAGTAAATCTAGCTCCTAAGTCATAATATTCCTTTAATCTCTCTCTCAAATCATCTAAACCCTCAGTTATAGTCTCATCACTTGATCCTGCCAAAGATTTAGCACCTTTATCTACTTTTATACCTGGGATAGCTCCGTGCTTTACGATTAATTCAGGTATCGTTAATCCTGAAGTTGTTTTTTGTTTTATCGTTTCATCAAATAAAATTACTCCACCAATATAATCTTTCATAGCGCTTGAACTGAATAATGTCTGGCGAAAATTTAATCTATTTTTTTCTAAATTTTCGACATTAATACTCTTAAACCTTTTTGCTATTGTTCCAGTGCTTTCATCTGCTGCTAAAATGCCCTTACCTTTGGAACACATTTTTTTTGCTATCTCATTTAATGACATAAAAGATTATTTATTTTAAAACACTAAGGCCAGGCAAGTCTTTTCCTTCTAAGTATTCCAAAAATGCACCACCTGCTGTTGATAAGTGAGAAAAAGAAAGTTTTTTTTTACTTTTATTAATCGCCGCTAGAGTATCTCCTCCACCAAGAACTGAAATTAATGAATCTTCAATTGTTTTTTTTGAAATAGCTTCTGCTATAGACATAGTACCAGCTAAAAAATTTTTATTCTCGAAATATCCTGCTGGTCCGTTCCATAATAACGTGTTGGACTTATTAATAATTTGATTAATTTTTTTAATTGTATTCTTTCCAATATCTAAAATAATTTCATTCTCTTCAATTCTTTTCAAGTCTTTATTTTTTCCTTTTCCTTCAAGACTAGTACTTACAACACAATCCTCTGGAATAAATATTTCGCAGTTATTTTTTTTTGCTCTTTCATAAATTTCCTCAATAATTTCTTTAGTGTTATTTTCAACTAAAGATTTTCCAACCTTTAGGTCTTTATAAGTAAAAAAATTGTTAGCCATCGCACCAACAATAATTAGGTTGTTAATATTTTCAATTAATCTTGTGATAACATTAATTTTTGTAGAAATTTTTGATCCACCTATAATACAAGTGACTGGCTCTCTTTTATTTTTTAACACAAGATCAATGGACTCAATTTCTTTCTTTAAAAGAGGACCAGCAAAGCTTTTATCTATAAATTTTGTGATACAATGTATTGATGATTGTTTTCTGTGTGAACATGAAAAAGCATCATTAATATAAATTTCTCCAAGTGACGCTAATTTTTTTGAGAAACTTTCATCATTATCTTCTTCTTCTTTATAAAATCTAATATTTTCAATTATTATGACATCTCCCTCCTTTAAATGCGAAAATTTATCATTTAACTCATTATCAAAATTTCCTAAAAAAAAATAAACATTTGTTCGAAGTTTTTTTTTGAGATATTTGTATACAGGCAGTAAAGAAAGAGAAGGGTCTTTAATTCCTTTTGGCCGACCAAGATGGCTAATAATTATTATTTTAGCTTTTTTCTCAATCAGCTTGTTTATAAAAGGCAAACATAACATTATCCTTGTATCATCTAATATTATTTTATCTTTTATAGGAACATTTAAATCTAATCTTAATATTATTTTCTGATTTTGAATATCCAAACTATCAGAAAAAAAATTTATTTTATCCATTAATTTTAATTACTCTCTTAACTTTTTTTGAATGAAACCAACTATCTTATCTTCTGTTAATTCAAAATGGCTATAAATATCTTTATATGGTGCACTTTCTCCAAACTGATCAACTCCAATATTCAACCCTTTGTTTTTAATATATTTTTGCCAAGAACCTTTACTTCCAGCCTCTAAAGTTACAATTAATGAGTCACTCTCTATGATTTCTTTACGATAATCTTCTGGCTGTTTATCAAAAAGCTCCATACATGGCATTGAAACAACTTTTGAGTGGATATCATATTCTTTAAGTCTCTTTTGAACTTTTAAAGCTAGCTCAACTTCCGTACCTGACGCTACGATTGTCACATTACTTTCGTGAGAAGTGATATTAATTGTATATGCTCCTCTTTCGCATTTATTCTCTTTTGTATTTTTAGGATTGATGTAAGGAACTTTTTGTCTCGATAAAGCTATTGCGCTTGGTGTACCATGTGTTTTTAATGCAATTTCCCAACACTCTAAAGTTTCATTAATATCTGCAGGTCTAAAAACATTCAGGTTTGGTATTGCTCTAAGTGCAGTAAGATGTTCAATAGGTTGATGAGTTGGACCGTCTTCTCCCAGACCAATTGAGTCATGAGAAAAAATATATATTACTCTTAAACCCATTAAAGCAGATAATCTAATAGAAGGTTTGCTATAATCTGAAAAAATTAAAAATGTTCCGCCATAAGGAATTAAACTCCCATACAAAGCTAAACCATTCATCACTGCAGACATACCGTGTTCTCTTACTCCATAGTGTATATAATTTCCGTCAAAATCTTTAGAATTGATAATTTTCGAATTGGTAGTTTTTGTGTTGTTTGATCCGCTTAAGTCTGCCGAACCACCAATAAGTTGAGGAAGTATTTTTGAAATGCTTTCTATTGACGCCATCGAACACTGTCGAGTAGCCAGGCTTGGTTTTGATTCAAAATATTTAGTTTTTTCCCTTTCAATTAATCTCTCTAAATCTTCTAAATTTAAATTAGTAAAGTTTTTTTCTAAATCGTTTTTAACTTTTGAATTTTTTTTACTTAAAGTTTCACTCCATTTTCGTTCTAATAAATCCCCTTTATCACCAATTTTTCTCCATTCATCTAACACTAGTTTTGGAATTTCGAATGGTTTATAATTCCATTTTAATTTTTTCCTCACTAACATAATTTCCTCATCTCCAAGAGGAGAGCCATGTGAGGAGGCCTTTCCAGCTTTATTAGGAGATCCAAAGCCAATAACGGTTTTGCAAGATATTACTGTAGGTTTGTTAGATTTAGACGCTTTAGTAATAGCTTTTGATATTTGTTTTTCATTATGTCCATTAATATCAAAAAAATTCCAACCGTAAGACTCAAATCTTTTTTTATAATTATCAGAAACGCTAAGAGCTGTAGAACCATCAATTGATATTTTATTATTATCAAAAAATACTATTAAATTCTTTAATTTTAAATGACCTGCCAAACTCATTGCTTCATGGCTGACACCCTCCATAAAATCTCCATCGCTAGCAATTACATAAGTTTTATTATTGATAATATTGGAACCGAATTTTTTCCTATAAATTTCTTCAGCTATTGCCATCCCAACAGCATTGCCTAACCCTTGACCTAAAGGTCCAGTGGTTGTCTCAATTCCAGTCCCTTTTTTGTATTCAGGATGACCTGCACAAATCGATTTCAATTGTCTAAAATTTTTTATATCCTCGATCGAAATTGATTTATAACCAGTTAAATACAGCAAAGAATAAAGAAGCATTGAGCCATGACCAGCAGACAAAACAAATCTGTCTCTATTAATCCATTCAGGATTTTTTGGACTAAACCTCAGGTGGTATTTAAATAAGACCGTTGCTACATCAGCCATACCCATTGGCATGCCAGGATGGCCAGAGTTTGCTTTTTGGACAGCGTCGATTGATAGAAATCTTACTGCATTTGATAATTGATTAAAATTTATGCTCACTTTTAATAACCTATATAGACTTAAAGTAACTATATCAATAATATGATATAATATTTTATGAGTACAATTGAAAAAAAAGAAAAAAATTTAAATCAATTAATAAATAAACTTAACTCATTAACTTTAACTTATTCACAACCAAAATATGAGGTAGAAAAAATAAAGACTGAAAAAAATGAAATTTTAAGACAAAAAATTGAAATAGAAAATAAAAATCAAGAATTAATTAGGGAACATACTTTTTTAAGGGAAAAAATAAAGAAATTACAATTAGAGGTAAAAAAGAAATCTGAATTAGAGGAAAACTTTAACCAAGAAATTGAGGAATTGAGTCAAGAAACTGAAAATTTAGTTAATGAGATAGAAAAATGGCAAATGTAAATATAAAATTTAATAATAAAGAATATCTACTTTCATGTGATGATGGACAAGAGGAGTCCCTAAAAAAACTTACTAAATTTTTAGATAAAAAATATTTAGAATTAAAAGAAAAACTTGGAAATATAGGTGAAAATAAGCTTCTACTTATTACCACTATTCAATTAGTTGATGAATATTTTGATTTAAAACAAAAAGTTAACCAACAAAAGATGAAGTTGGATGAAATATCTGATAAATTTAAAGAAATAAGATCTTTAGCTATTGAATACAAAAAAGATAAAGACGGAGAGATAAAAGAACTAAATAATCAACTAGAAAAGTTTAAAAAAGCAATTGAAGAAAATAATACTCTTTATGAGTCTATGTTAGATAAAACTACAAAGTCTCTAGAAAAAATAATTTCTAATACAGAGTCACTATCTAAAATACAATAGATGGATAAAAAAGAATTTATTAGAAAGAAGTATTTTCTTAAGAGAAAAAATAATTATTTTGAAATAGATAAAAATTTTTTCAAACCACTTATAAGTTGCATAAAAAAAAGAGTAAAATCGAAACAAAAAAATATTTGTTTATATTATCCATCCTCTTATGAATTAAATATTTTAAAAATATTGGACGTTGAGTTTTTTAAAAAGTTTTATTTTTCATTACCAATAATTGAAGAAAACAACTCAATGAATTTTTATCAATGGAAAAAAAGGGACGTTTTATTAGTCAATAAGTTTGGAATACCTGAACCATTAAGATCTTGTAAAGTGAGGCCAGACATTTTCTTAGTACCATTATTGGCTTTTGACACTAATAAAAACAGATTAGGTTATGGGAAAGGATTTTATGATAAGTTTTTAAATGAATATATCAAATTGCAAAAAGATATATTGACTGTTGGAGTAGCATTTTCTTTTCAAAAACACCATAACATTCCAGTCAAAAGTAACGATTACCAGTTAGATTGTATAATTACAGAAAAAGGTTTGATCATATGAAAATTTTAATATTAGGTGATATTATGGGTCCCTCAGGAAGAGAAGCATTAAAAAAAAATTTATCAAATATAATTACTGATAATGAAATTAATTTTACTGTTATAAACGGAGAAAACGCTGCAGATGATGGAAAAGGAATTACAGAAAAAATTGCAGAAGAAATTTTTTTACTAGGTGCCGACGTAATTACTTCTGGAAATCATATTTGGGATAAAGAGGAAACTGCAAATTTTATTCAAAAAGAAAATAGACTTTTAAGACCTGCAAATTTAGTGGAGGGATCGCCAGGAAATGGAGTTGGAATTTATACTTCTAAAGATAAAAAATATAAAATTGGTGTGATTAATTTAATGGGAAATGTATTTATGCGAAAAACAGAGGATGTATTTAAGACCGCCAAGGACATAATAAAAAAAATTATTTTAAAAAAAAATGTAGATTTTTCCGTAGTAGATTTTCATGGTGAGATAACGAGTGAGAAAATGGCTATTGGACATTTTTTTGATGGTCAAGCTACTTGTGTTGTCGGTACACATACACATGTTCCAACTGCGGATACAAGAATTTTAGACAAAGGGACAGCTTACCAAACTGATATTGGTATGTGCGGAGATTATAATTCAGTTATCGGTATGAATAAAGAAAACTCTGTAAAAAAATTTTTAAAGGAGAAAAATATAGTAAAACATTTTCCTTCTGAAGGAGAAGGTACTTTGTCTGGAATTATAGTCCAAGCAGACGAGAAAACGGGATTGGCCCAAAAAGTAAAGAGATTAATTATTGGTGGATCATTAAATAAATAGTTATGGCAGGACATTCTCATTGGGCTGGTATTAAGCATAAGAAAGGAAGAGCCGATCAACATAGGGCAAAAGTATTTTCAAAGTTATCAAGAGAAATTACTGTCGCTGCAAAATTAGGAGACAAGAACCCAGAAATGAATCCAAGATTAAGAACAGCTATTCAAGCAGCTAAACAATCGAATATGCCAAAAGACAATATTAATAGAGCAATTAACAAATCTGAAATCACTGGAGATAAAAATTTTGAAAACTTGAGATATGAGGGTTTTGGACCTTTTAATGCGGCTTTAGTAATTGAAACTTTAACTGATAATAAAAATAGGGCAGCCTCAAGCATAAGAACAGTTTTACAAAAAAATGGTGGGCGATTAGGTGAGTCTGGATCAACAACTCATATGTTCTATAATTGTGGAATTATTCGTATTGAAAAAAATAAAATTACTGAAGAAACTGCTTTTGAAATCGCAAGTAACGCGGGAGCAAAAGATTGTTATAAAGTAAATGGCTTTCATGAGATAATTACTGAAAAAGAGGATTTTTATAAAATTAAGAGTGAACTTGAGAAGACCGTAGATATTTTTGCATATTCGGCTATTGAGTGGAGAGCTTTAAATAATTTGAGATTAGATAAAGAAAAAAGTAAAAAAATGTTAGAAATAATTAATGCACTTGACGACTTAGATGACGTACAAAATATTTTTACAAATGTAATTTTAGACGGTTAAAAATGATAATAGTAGGTATAGATCCTGGGTTAAGCGGCGCTATTGCAATTCTCAAGGATATTAAAGTTCTCAATATTTTTGATATGCCAGTTATGGCAGAAGGAAAAAAAAATAAAAGACAATTAAATAGCGCTCAACTAGTAAATATTATCAGAGAAAATACCAATTCTTCTGAAGAGATTATTGTAGTTGTTGAGCAAGTAAATGCGATGCCTGGTCAAGGTGTAACAAGTATGTTTAATTTTGGTCAAACTTTTGGTGCTATTAAAGGTGTTTGTGCAGCACTGCAATTACCTATATTTTTTGTTAGACCTTCCAAGTGGAAAAAACATTTCGAACTCATTAAGGCATCAAAAGATTCAAGCAGAACCAAAACTATTGAAATGTATCCTCATTTATCTAATCAATTATCAAAAAAAAAAGATGTAAACAAATCAGATGCAATACTTATTGCTAGGTATTATTCAGAGACTAATCCAAGAGACAGTCATGTATAATTTAATATTAAATCGCCAAATTCATGACACATTCTAAAAGTAATCAACTCTAATGGAACAGGATATTGCTGCACAGGTTGTTGGAATTGGTGGCGCTTCGGATTTTACTTTGTGGAGTCTATTTTTACGCGCTGATTTCGTTGTTAAATTTGTCATTATTTTATTAATTGCCAGTTCAATCTTTTCTTGGGCATTAATTTTTAATAAATTTAAACTTTTCAATGCAATAAATAAATCCACTGAAGATTTTGAAAAAAAGTTTTGGAAAGCAAAATCTGCTGAAAGTTTTAATAATAATCTTCCAACAAATTCAAAAGATCCAGCAACTTTAATTTTTAAAGCTGCAATGGCAGAGTTGATTAAAACTAAAAGACAATCTTCAGCTGTTCAATCTGCAAGAGTGGAACGAATTTTAGAAATTGCCACCGATAACGAAGTGAAGAAAATTGAAAAAAACTTCACTTATCTTGCAACAATAGGATCAACTGCTCCATTTATTGGTTTATTCGGAACTGTCTGGGGAATCATGAATTCATTTCAATCAATAGCAATTTCCAGAAACACAAGTCTTGCAATCGTAGCTCCCGGAATAGCAGAGGCATTATTTGCAACTGCCTTGGGACTTCTAGCCGCAATTCCAGCTGTAGTTGCTTATAACAAATTTAATAGTGACTCTAGAAGATATTTTTCAAAAATAGATAATTTTTCAAAAAGATTTTTATCAATCATTTAAAATGGCATTTAAATTTAATCGCTCTAAAAATGAACCAATGAGTGAAATCAACGTAACGCCTTTTGTGGATGTAATGTTAGTTCTACTAATAATTTTCATGGTAACGGCTCCTTTATTAACTGTTGGCGTCCAGGTCGATTTACCAGAGTCAGCTGCGGATTCACTCCCAGACGATCAAGAACCTTTGACTATAAGTATTAATTCTAAAGGTGAAATTTATATTCAAGAACATCAAGTAAGTTACAAAAAAATGGTTCCTAAATTATTAGCAATAGCAAAAAACAGAACTGACACAAGAATTTACGTAAGAGGAGATAAGAATATTAATTACGGTAGAGTTCTAGAAATCATGGGCACTCTTTCAGGAGCAGGTTTTTCGAAAGTTGCATTAATTTCTGAGCCTTATAAAAACTAGGATGAAAGATGATAAAAAGTTTATTTTATTCAATTACTTTTCACTCGATAATGATAATACTAACAGTGCTAAGCTTTCCTTTTATGTTAAGAGAGCCAGTTGATTTACCGCCAATAGTTTCAGTAGAATTAATCCAGATAACAGATAAAACAAATATTCCTTTTGCACCTAAAGCAAGGAAAATAATTGAGGAAACAAAAAAAAAGGAAGAGGAAAGAGTAGTATCAGAACAAGCTCCCCCAGCAGCAAAAGCGAAAGAAAAACCTGACAGAATTCCTCTGCCAAACGAAAAAAAAGAGAAAAAAGAGATAATTAAAAAAAAACAAAATCCTGAGGAAATTAAACCTCAAGTAAGGCAGTCATCAGAGTTTGAGAAAAAAGAATTAATCGATACGAATCAAATTGCAGCTTTAATAGACAAAGCAAAGGAAGTTGAAGCTGTCAAAGAGAAAGAAAGTAGCAAAATAACTCAAAGTAGCAAAAAAAATTCATTTACAACAGGTCTTACACTTTCGCAAGAAGATGCATTAAGAGCTCAAATATTTGGTTGTTGGAGTGTCCCTTTAGGTTTACCTTATGATCAAGAGTTACTGGTAAGAGTCAAACTACAATTAAAAAAAGATGGTACAATACTTAAATCTGAAATCTTAGATCATGAGAGAATGAATAAACCTGGACAAAAGTTTTATAAAGTTTTAGCTGAAAGTGCACTGAGAGCAGTTAGGCTATGTCAACCATTAAAGGTACCACCTACAGGATACGATAAATGGAAAGATTTACAGCTTAATTTTAATCCAATGGAAATGTTGAAAGGCTAAAATGAAAAAACTAATTATTATTTTATTTTTAAGTGTCCTAATCAAAAATCAATCTATTGCATTAATAGAGATTGATATTACCAGAGGAAATCTTGATCCTCTTCCAATTGCTGTTTCACCATTACATGTCGACATAAAATCAGAGGAATTTGAAGGCTTAAAAATAAAAGAATTAGGTGGAAATATCTCAAAAATAATTGAGACAAATTTTAAAAATACTGGATTATTTAACCCACTTAAAAAAGATGCATTTGTTCAAAAACCAGATATCGCTCATTTAAAACCAAGATTTGAGGACTGGAGACTCATTAAAGCTCAAGCACTAGTGACTGGAAAACTTTTAGTAAAAGATGGAAAATTAAAAGTAGAATTCAGATTATGGGATTTAACGGCTGCAAAAGAAATGACAGCATTAGCCTTCACAACAACACCATCTAACTGGAGAAGGGTTGCTCATATAATTTCAGACAAAATTTATGAAAGATTGACTGGTGAAGACGGATATTTTGATACAAGAATTATTTATGTGGCTGAAAGTGGACCTAAAAACCAAAGAATTAAAAAATTAGCGATAATGGATCAAGATGGATTTAATACTAAGTATTTAACTCTTGGTAATGAATTGGTTTTAACACCAAGATTTAATCCAACCAATCAAATGGTTACTTATATGTCTTATTTTAGAAATATGCCAAGGGTATATCTTTTAGACATTGAAACAGGAACTCAAGAAGTCGTGGGAAATTTTCCTGGGATGACGTTTGCTCCGAGATTTTCTCCTGATGGTAAAAAAATTATTATGAGTTTTGCTAAAGATGGAAATTCAGATATTTATACTATGGACCTAACTTCAAGAGTTGTTGAAAGGATAACAGAGCATTCTTCAATAGATACTTCTCCATCTTTTTCACCTGATGGGAAGTTTATTGCCTTTAACTCTGATAGAAGTGGACTTCAACAAATTTATGTTATGAGAAGTGATGGAAGTGGAGTTAAAAGAATAACTTTCGGTAAAGGAATTTATGGTACTCCTGTTTGGTCTCCTAGAGGTGACTTAATCGCTTTTACTAAAATGCATAAAGGAAAATTTTACATAGGGGTTATGAGAGTCGATGGAACTGGAGAGAGACTTTTGACAGAAAACTATTATCAAGAAGCACCATCATGGTCACCAAATGGCAGAGTTTTAGTTTTTTATAGAGAGACTAAAGCTGGAGAAAAAGGTAAGGGATTTACTGCCAAATTGTGGTCTATAGATATCACAGGTTATAATGAAAGAAGACTTTCCACTAAAACTGACGCTTCAGACCCATCTTGGTCCTCTTTATTATCTAAGTGAGGTTGAATTTAATGTAAAATTTACTTGAATAACTTCAAATAATTTGATTAAAACACATTGAACCTAGGGGATAAAATGACATTAAAAACGAATTTAAAAAATGTATTATTAGTTATCTTTACAACATTAATACTTAGCGCTTGCTCAACTGCGAAAAAAACAGGAGATATTGACGGAGACGTTTATACTGGAAAAGAAACAGTAGAGTATTTAGCTTCTGGAGTACCGGATAGAGTGTTTTTCGCAACTAACAAGTCTTCGCTTACAACTGCTTCAAGAGCTACTTTAAGAAAACAAGCAACCTTTTTAAGGAAGAATAAAAATCTAAGTGTAACTATTGAAGGTCACGCTGATGAAAGAGGCACTAGAGAATTTAACCTTGCATTGGGCGAGAGAAGAGCTAACGCCGCTAGAGATTATCTAATGACATATGGAATATCTGGTAAAAGAATTTCTGTAATAAGTTACGGAAAAGAAAAACCAGTTAATCCAAAGTCATCACCAATAGCTTGGTCTCAAAATAGAAGATCAGTTACAGTAAAAGTAAATTAATAAATTCTTTTAACTTATAAAGACCCTTTAATAACCAGATTATTAGAGGGTCTTTTTTTTGCCATTTTGTCAAAATAGAAAAGGGTCATGAAGTTTTTGATTAAATACTTAAGAGATTATTCTTTAATCTTATCAATTCTATTGTTCTCCTCTTTAAAAGCTGAAGAAGAAGAGATTTATCTTAAAGCCCTATCTGATCAGATACAAGTTATTACAAAAGATATTAAGACTTTAGAAAAAGCTGTATATCAAAATTCAGATATTGCATTAAAATCAACATCTAATTTAAAAAAAACTGATGGTCTAAATGAAGACATTCTAACAAAGCATCTTTTAAAATTAAATGAAATAGAAAATCAATTTAGAGAACTTACAAATAAGTTTGAGGAAGTTAGTTTTAAGTTAGATAAATTATCAACCAGGGTTACAAAAATTCAATCGGATGCTCAAATGAGATTTTCAGATTTAGAAAGTGGCAGTTTGTCCGTAAAAGATGATAAAAAGAATAATTTACCCGGAACTAGCAAGCCAAAAGATTTTGGAGCAAATCCAGGTTATCAAATGTCTAATTTACCTGAACAACAATCAATTAACTCAGTTGAAAGTGCTCAAACTGTTATTGCAGAGGAACCAGAGAAGAAAGATTCAATACTACCTGACAAAGACCCAGATGAGCAGTATGAGTTTGCAGTAAGTTTTATGAAAATAGGAGATTACGAAACTGCAGAAGTGGCATTAAAAGAATTTATTGATAAAAACAAAACTCATGATTTAGCTGGAAGCGCCCAATATTGGTATGGAGAAACTTTTAGGATCCGCCAACTGTATTCGGATGCTGCAACTGCCTATTTAGATGGATATCAAAATTACCCTAAGAGTAAAAAAGCACCCGATAATCTTCTTAAGCTTGGGATTACAATGGTGCAATTAGGTGAAAAAGATCAAGGTTGTAAAATGATACAAGGTCTTAAAAAAGAATACCCAAAAGCAAGCAAGTCTGTGTTACAAAAAGCTCAGTATGAGCAGAAAAAATTTAAGTGTAAATCT
>MDTB01146677.1_pt1 | contig 15850 bp, 8 predicted proteins | sample 811161 | NCBI WGS metagenome assembly MDTB01 (sample SAMN05326650, study PRJNA326480) | marine metagenome | isolation source: seawater | place: Mediterranean Sea | collected 2009 | reverse complement strand
CCGAAACCGTCATCGCCGAAACCGTCATCGCCGAAACCGTCATCGCCGAAACCGTCATCGCCGAAACCGTCATCGCCGAACCCATCATCACCGAACCCGTCATCTGAATTTTCTTCAGCATAAGCGTCGGCAGCTTGAGCTGAACTTAGTGCAGATTCAAGTGCAGCTATTACCTGTTCCTGAAAGGTTACAGATTCAGCTTGTTTGGCTTCGTTAATAGATATGTGAGCTTTTACAGCAGCTTCACCCGCTTCGACAAGAGCATCACCGATGCCTTCTTCAAAGCTTGCTTCAGGGCCAACTCCGAACGGTAAGTCACCAGGCTTTATAGGGGCAAAGGGGTCATCGTCTGCAAAGGGGTCATCATCAGCAAAAGGATCTTCTTTAGCAGCTTCAAAAATGTCTTTTTCCTCTTTGGTATCACTGACTTTAGTTTCTCCAGTTGGTCCATCAGGTTTTTCTTTGGGTTTATAATCAGGTAAGTGAATTTTTCTTACGTCAGTAATCTCATTGGCAATGCCTATTTGTCTTGCTTCCAACTCAGATCGATTATCATTGAATAAGTTTGGTTTAGGTGCATTTGCATCTGCAACCGGAGGTTCGGTGTCTTCTTTTAATTCCCTTTGAACAGCTATTAAATGTTGTATTGCATTAATTAAATCATCAAAGCCGTCCTCTTCGGCACTTAATATTTTTTGAGCAGCTCGAAGAGCTTCGATAGCTTTTCCTTGATCTGTTCCAGCAGCGAGCGCTTGATCTTTAAGAAGGTTATCTACTGCAGATGACATTAATGCTTCAGGATCTGAATCATTTAGAGACTTTTCAGTTGCTTCGAAACGATCGCCTGCAGCAGTTCCTTTTGAAGCTTCTTTTGATTGGATTAGTAAATCTATGAATTCGGCGTACTTATCGATGACAGATTCCTGAACTCTTGAAAGTCGGCCACGATCAAGGTTCTTTGATTCTGGATTGACTTGCATTTTACGAATCCAATCGATTGAACCCTTTTTTAAACGTTCTTCCGATTTGATGATTTCAGTGAGTTCTCTAAGAAGACGATCATCTACCAAGATTGATTTGGCACCCTCAATGACTTTATCTAGATCCAATATAATTTTTCCTATTCCTTCTTCGGCGTCTTTAATATGAGGCAAGGCTCCGTCTATATTTCCTTGAGCCTGTCGAAGTTTTTCAGCGACGCTTGGAACATCCTTTCTAGCAACTGTAAGAAGAAGGGTGCTTGTTTCTTTTAATTGATCCCCATTTCCTTCCTCGAGGAGGCCATTAGACTCTAACTCAGACAATAAGAAGTTCATTCTTTTTGCAATGTTCCTAGCTCTACGACCTACAGTCTCCTGTCTTCGAGCCTCTTTAGATAGTCTGGGCCCAGTCTGTAGCAAATCTGTGTTTGGGTTTATGGAAGATTTTATAGTCTTTGTTGGAGCAGGCTTTTCTTGTTCTGTTACTGCTTTCTCAACTTCAGTTTCTGGTTTTGAGTCTGCTTTAGATTCTTCCTCTGATACAGCAATGGCACATAATGAAAATGTGCAAGTGATCAATAAAAATAAGATTTTGTTTTTAAATGATTTGTTCATTTTTCTTCGCTTTCCTGTTGTCTTAATTGCTTTAATTGAGTCGATGCAGTTCCCTCACTATCACGCGCTGTTTTAATTTGATCCTGCTGACTTGCAAGTTGTGCTCTATACCATTGCAGATATCTCTCGGGTGTGACAATTGATATTTTTCTGCTCTTTGATTGTCTAATGTGTTTTTTTTCTCCAGGAAAAAGATCTTGGATTTCGATTTGGTATGAGATTTGATCTCCAGGTTTAAGATCGCTTATGTGATCAGATAAATTCCAAAGATACGAATGATTGATGGATGAATTTCCTTCGAAGTCATGGATTTCTTTTTTTATTAGTTCAGTTTCACCATCACTTTTATTACCATCTCTTTTGACTGAAAACGTTAAGTGGGATTTTCCAATGCCATAATCATCTGTTCCTTTAAAGTTAAGGTTCACAATCTTTTTAGTCGTAGCGAAGCTGTTGTCAGCGCTAGGAGTGATTAACTGAATTTCTGGCAAGGTGTCGTCAATAACTTTAACGCTATTTTGGACATCAACATATTTAAAATCTTTTCCACTTTCACCTTCGGTCCACAGGAAGGAGTAATTAAATGCCTGGTCTGCTTTTTTAGTAAAAGTTATGAGTTTTCCATTTTCACTTATTGTCGCGTTGATTTTTTCTTCTTCACCGATTCTTACCTCCATTGCTTTGACTTTTGTTTGAGTACTAATTTTCCACTTCAGTTCAGTTCCTTGTGGCGCATCCATATTGAGTTCTGTAATCGTCTCAGATTTCTGGTTTATGTATTCAGGAAATATTCTTTCAACCTCATACTTATTTGTTCCGTCATATCCAGGCCGTTTAATGACTTGAATTTCATAAGTTTCACTTTTGTCATCATTGGCCATTATATAAAATTCTTTATTTTCAGTAATTTCTTCTAATTGCCTCTCGTAATTTAAATTATTGTTGGCGAGTGGATCCATTTGAAATGGATTAGAGGCCCATTCTTTAATGCCTTTTGTTCTGGTGTAAAGTTGTGCGGTAGAAACAGTTTTACCATCAGTTAGAACTTTAATTTTTAATGAGCCTCCAGATTTAACCTTAAAAGCGGTTCCCGCTTTCATTAATTGTTCATCTATTTGAATTGTATTAATGTTTGTCTCGGTTGGGTAATTTGCATTTTGGCCAACTAACCTTTGAAATAAGGTGCCGACTTGCTCCTTCCATTTGAAGCTAATTAATCCAAAGAAGATTATTAAAGCCAGGCTTACTTGAAGTATTCTATTTATTTGGCCCCAAGGTACAATTTCTTGGAAATCTACTGATTTCGTTTTTTCGTTAGCCTTATCTTCGATCGCTTTAATTATTTCTTCAGGAGCTGTTGTCTCTGCATTTTCATCCGAAAGTTCCGTATATGTAATGAGTATTGAGGATAAACTTGGATTTTTTGATTCAACTTGAAGAGCAGTTCTGACAGGGTCATAAGTTTTACGGTGTTTCCACCATTCGTTATAAATAACATAACAAACAATTCCCACGTTGGTGACCGTTAAAAATAGTCCATAACTATTATCACCAACTCTCTTCCAAATTAGTATGTCAATAATGAGAGAGGTGATAATTAGGGAAACAATCCATATTATGGATCTCACAAAGCCCCTAGTGTTGATGAAGCGTTGTTCTCTACTCCAAGCAGCCTTGAGTTTATCATTGATATTTAACTGGTATCCTTCTTGCATTTTATATTAGGAAATTTTTTAAACGAGGTTTTCTCTTCTTCTGAAGAACCATTCAGTTCCTGCAAAGAGTAGTACTAAAATAAATAAAAATTCTTTATCCCAAAGTTCTTCAATGATCTCTACTTCGCTTGCTCTTGGTTCTTCATTATCGAATGTATTTATGAAGGTCTGCAGATCTTGTTGGGTCAAGAATTCACCACCTGATATTTCGGCCATTTCTTTAGCAAGATCAGGTCTTGATCCAGTCTCTCTATCCTCAGGATTAATAGTCGCAACTTCAAATTCGGGAGTATTAGCTCGACTCTCATCTGAAGGGCTTGCTTTAAGAACATAATAGCCATCTTCTCCTGCTACATAAGAACCAGAAAATAGTCCATCCGTACCGGGTACTGGGCTGAGTTGAATTTCTGAGGAGGAGTCAGGTGACCCTTTGGGTTCAATTAACACGGTATATTGTTCTATGTCGGTAATAGGCTCAAAAGACTCGCTGAGAACGTTAGCGTATATTTGTACCGTATCACCTTCGCTGAAACTGGAACGGTCAGTTTCTATGGTTATTTGTTTGTTTTGACCGAGGAGTCTTGAAAGTGTGAGGAACTGTATGGTTTGTCCCCAGAACCTAGCATGATATCTGTCACCAACTTCTAATCTCATTCTCCACAGATCTTCAGTGCCCACAAATAAACTTTTACCGGTTCCGTATCGCTGCCATGCGACCAATGGATACTGATCAAATCCTTCAGGAGATCCGGAATGACTTAAGAGTATAGTTGCTCCATCCTTTGCGCCGTCGAGTGGTGGTAACTTGTACATACTATTGACTTTTTGCCAAATTCGATCGGTCGTATCGTCCGAAAGGGAAAGTGACGTGGATTGGCTGAGTCTTCCAGCTGAAGTAACCACTGGGTACGTTCCTCTATTGACGGGGTTCCAGCTGCCAGCTCCAATTTTTACAGGAAGAATATCGGCTATGGCTGTGTCCTTGTAAGAAGTGGGGGCTGCTACTGGACCGGCAAGCATCATGAGTGAACCTCCTCGCTCTTTTACAAGTTCATCAATTAGCTCAATTTGATCTGTATTAAAATATCCTGAAGGAACATCACCAAGGATGATTAGGTCATATTTAAAGAGGTCTTCTTTGTTTGTTGGTAAAGTGCCAATGTGGCGAGGAGATGATCCAGCAAGGGCAGGATCCCCTTCGGTCATTAGAAAGCGCACATCAAGTCTGGGGTCTCTAAGTAAAACCCAGCGTAAGTATCTAAACTCCCATCGTGGAGTTCCTTCGACATAAAGAACTTTTATTTTCTCGTCGAGGATTCTAACGCTGTGATTTGCAGAGTTGTTTTTGTCAGTCGTTTCATCATTAAAAGCAGTTGAGGTAACTTCAAGTTCGACGGTTCCTGATTCTTGATCTGGGACGAATATGAGTTCTGCAAATTGCACGCCGTCTTTTAGTTTAACTTGTTGAGAAGGCTCATCTTTACCATCAATCTTAAGGGTTAAGTCAACGGTTCTTTCATTGTAACCCTTTGATTCGATTTGGACCCTTAGTGGAACGCGATCACCTTTGAATACTACGTCAGGTCCAATGATTTTACGGACATGAATATCAGGAGGTGATGGTAGTCCTAAGTTAAGGGTATGTATAGAAATGCCCTGTTCAGCATAAGTTCTAGCAGATTCCACTGGATCTTTACCCTTCACTGAGATGAAGTCACTTAAAACAACGACTCCAGCAACTTCTCTACCAGCGAATTTTCCTACAGCTTCATTTATAGCTGATCCTACCGCAGTGCTAGACCCTTCGGCATTGAAATCTAGCTTAATAGACTTGTTGAGATTTACATTCTCTTCACTAATTTCGATCTCTTCTTTTTCGATTGGCTTTAGCTGGCTGTCAAAAGTGTAAGCGCTAACATTAAATTTATTGCTGAGCTGATCAATTATTTTACTATTCTTGATAGTCCCTTTGGCAAGATCAATGCGGCTTGGGTTACCAATTTTCCCCTGGATTTCATTAGCCTTACCTATATCAAAATTTTGATCTTGTTTGAGTTCTCCTAATGCTCTTGCAGCGTTTTCAATAGAATTGGCGTTTCTTTGATCTTGAGTGTTCATACTCGTCGAAGTGTCGACTAGGAAAAGCATATTTCTTTTGTAAGAACTAGACTTAATTATTTTCGCAAAAGGACCCATGAAAATAATTATTAAAATTAATAATGCTAGTCCCTGACAGACAGTCATTATAATTCGTCTACTTTTCGGTAATTTTTTTTCTGAACGATAAAGATAAACAGAGAAAATGACGGCGGCTATTATAAGAGAAAGGGCGACGACTGCTCCATGAGACCATTCGATTGTAAAAGAAGAATTGAGTCTTTCGTTTTCGTCTAGGCCTATAAATTTTTCTAGCATTTTAGTGAAGGTTTTCCTTAGGTTCTACGGGCCGCAGCCACATTACTGAGTTGAAGTGAGGCAGCGATGTCAGTCTCGCCTTTGCTGATTTTATTAGTAAAATATTTTGCCAAAATTGACTGTAGAACAAAACAAATAATACTAAGCATCAATAGAATAGAAGTAAGATCACTGCCGGTTCTCTTATTTAGTATTGCTTCGTCGGGGGATTCGACAATGATGCTAACGTTATTGATAGTACCGATTGTTTCTTTTAGTGCATCGCCAGCAGCGACTTTAACATTTGATTCTGCAGAATCTGAGTTTACAGCGATGATTCCTAAAGAAGAATCTTGAGGATCAAGTATATTGTAGATTCCAGTATCAGTAATGTCTTCAGGTTTAACCTCTACTTTAAAGCTGTCATTTGTGATTGCTGATACGTCTAATTTTGAAGTTTCTATATCCTCAGCATCGTTACCGCCGATGTTATTTTTCTGTAGTTTGGCATTTGATGGTATAATTCCTTCAATGCTAATGTTTTTGGGGCTGTGAACCATCGCAAGTCTGGATCCAGGTTTGCTAGTTGTGGTCGTAACAGCTTGCTGAATCATAATGGTGTAGATAGGATGAATGGCAAGATCACTCCACGAACGATCGGCACTGGTTGAGCAGATTGTTACTGAGCCTTCCCCAGTGTTTTTTGAGATAAGTAATGGTGCATTATTTTCAACTAGCTTCAGGATAGTTTGTGATCCGGATAGAGGTTTGAGTTCAATGACGCTGTTCAATTTTGCACCATTAATCATGTCTTCTGGTATCAATTTTAAAACTCTAGCAATTGGATGATCAGAACTAGGGACAGCTAATGTCCACTGATTATTATCCTCTTCGCTGGCTGTTGTCTTATTGCCAATTACAGCAGGTAAGATGCTCTCAGGAGTAATTCCAAATGCTTGCCCATATTTTTCTTGATCTATATTATCTCCAGCAAAAATCATGAGCCCTCCTCCATTCGTTGTGAAGGTTTTTAATTTCTCTGCGATCTCAACTGAAGGCGAAGAAACATTTGCTAGAATGATTATGTCGTACTCGTTGAATTTCTCTAGAGTTAGATCTGAAGAATCTACAGAGGTGACCTGTATTCCAGCTCCTTCATCGGTACTTCTTAAGCGAAGTGCGTTTTCAAGAAAAAATAGCCCATTAGTTGAGTTTTCTAGCCCATCGCTAGCAGAATCTGTAGCACAGAGAACTCTAATGTTGGGACGAATATTTACAACAGTGTGTCGTAGGTTGTCTTCACTTAAATTGTCTTTAGATATTTTTGCAGAGATACTTAAATCTCCTGGCTTATTATAATTTGCTAGGAAGGAAATTACTTTTGATGAGTTTGATTCAATTACTCCTAGAGGCTGTCTGCTTACAAGATTTCCATCTTGATAAAATTCGATATCTCCAGAATTCGCATCATTATTACCATGGTTTTTAATTGTTGCCTCGAACCTTGCGACTCCACTGTTATTTAATGAACCGGAAACATATTGGAGAGAAGTGACGCTTCTGTTGTCGTCATTTTCAGAGTTAACTGGAATAACATAAATGCTAGCGGATATGTCTCCAAGGATTCCCTTGGCTTCACTTGATAAGTTGTTCCAATCAGATTGTTGGGCATCAGTAATGATATGTATTTCTTTAGTGCCTGCCTTGATTTCATCGGCCATTTCTTTCAGGATTGGGATACTGTTTTCAAGGTTGCTCTGGTGATTTGATGCGCCATTTTTCTTGGCTTGGTCTAAAATCTTACTAACCTCGTTTGCATCATAGTCAGCAGATCGGAGGGGCACTTTTCCTATGTCGCTAATATCTTTTCCATTTAAAAAAATGATGCTAATTTTATCTCCTGGAGACGCTGTTCCAGTGACCTTTCTGGCTGCCTCTATGGCATTTTCAAATCTTGTAGTTGCTCCATGATTCATGCTCATTGAATCATCGATTGCAACGATCATCCCTACTTTTGAGTCTCCTATAAATTCTTTATTTGTTAAGACCGGCCTTAATAGTGCCGCTGCGAGTAATAATAAGGTAAGACAACGAAGTAGGAGAATTATAAAGTCTTCTAATTTAATTTGACCGGACCTCTGAACGAGAGCTCTTCTCAAGAGCTCCATAGCTGCCCAATCAGTTTCTTTACGATTTTTTCTGTAAAGAAGGTGTATGATTATAGGAACTGCTACTCCAATTGCAGCAAGTGTTGCCCATACTGATAATAGATTGAGAGATGACATTTAAATTATGAGCCTTAGGTTCTTGGTTGAGTGTTTTCTTTGTTAGTTGATAGAGAAACGAAGTGCGCATCTCTTAGCTCAACGGCACAAGGAAAGATTAGCCTGCCTTGAAAGTTTACTTCAAGTTCAAGGACGGACCCTGATTCGATGTTAATTTGGATTAGCTGTCCCTTTGATTTGGGATCAATATTTTTGACAATGTTTTTTTCAACACTAACTAATGAAGCGGTAGCAGAACCTCTATTTCCTACACTAGGAACTATTGTCGATCGGAAAATAATTTTCCCGTCTCCTAATTTAGGAACCTCATAGGTTATTTTTGATGTAGGGTTTATTTTCAATGCATTTAGAGCTAGTTCTGATGGTTTTAGCGATTTAGGTGCAGGCGGTGGAATAATGGGGCCAGCGGCCTTATATTCCTTAGCTATTAAATCGGATAGCCAAACGACATTCTTAGGATTGCGTTTTAAGCTGTGTACATTGTTAATGGGGAAACGAAGCTTGCCCACGATTGGATGAATCATTGAGAAATGATCACCGCCCTCTTCAATTGTAATGTTACCCATAACTTTGGTTCCATCTGTTAATGAAAGTTCGTCTAAGTTTTTGATCTGTTGAAGGTTCTCATTGCTAACAACAAATCTTCTCACCCCTTGTCGTGGTATGGGGATAATCCCTAGAGGGCTTTCAATAGCGATATCTTTTTGTCTAATCCATATTAATTTTCCTGGTATGGGTTCTCCTTCCGAACGGTAGAGTGTCCCTGGTTGATTTCCGTTCTCTGGGCTCATTTCTTTTTTATTGAATTCGAGCATTGATATTTGAGAAAGGGGTAAAGACTGGGTGCCTGCAAAACGTGTTTGGATTGTAATTTTTTGATTTTCAATTCCTGAGATCGTGCAAAACCAAACCTCTCCGTTTTTAAACCTCACAAAGTCTGCATTACTTGGAAGTGCTACAGGGTTATTAGTATTAATACTTAATGTGTTTTCAAGAGAAGTGGTCTCATTATTTGTGTTAATAACTTTTCCTTCTTTTAAGTTAAATGGCCCTAAGATCCTTTTGCCTGTATCTATTAATTGAGCAAAACCTGAATTGGCTTTATTAATTAAAGGAGCTGTTGATATGGTTTTTCCTTTTGGTTTACTAGTTTGAACTATTTGATCTAAGTTAATGTGACCCCACATGCTCGTAGCCTTATCAACAACTTGAAAGCGAGCTTCCTTGTTTTGAAAACTTTGAACATCAAAACTAACTTGTTTGAAGATATCAGAATCATTTCCATTTGCTGTTCTAACTACTTTACCTTCGATAATTAAGTTAGCTTGGAGCATGGTAGGAGAAGATCCTCCGCTAAGAAAAAAAGAAACATAAGGTCGTTCAATCTTAAAGCTTGGACTTGTCAGAGTTCCTGTAGACTTAGGGTTTTCAGTTACTGTTGTTAAAAACCACTTACCCTCGTATCTACCAACTCTGGCCCGTAATTTACTAGTCCCTAAACGGAACTCTCGATTAAAAGAATCTCCTTGGAACTGCCAGCCCCATGCTCTCATCCTTCCTAAGTCTCTTTGCTCAAAGTTGGTAATGAGAAGATCTCCATTAGGTAATTGACTAGATGTCGGGTCATCTGCTTCTTTGGCAGAAGAGATGGAGCAAGTCGCGATAAGAGTGAACGCAAATATTTCGATTTTTTTAATCACGCTAATTTATCTAGATTTGGCCATCGCTGTCCTTCTTAGTAGATAATCAGATATAGTTTTTTCTACTGGGTCTTTGGTGTTCACAAGAACGTAATCGACCTCATTTTTCGCACAGGCACTTTTGATTTCATTAACAAAAGACTCCAGCTCTTTGAGGTAATTTTCTCTTACTCTTGCTGGTTGAGTGACTAGTTCACCTTCACCCTCAAGGCCCAAAAACTTCCACATCCCATTTAGAGGAAAATTTATTTCATAGTCATCAAGAATATGAAATAGAATAACGTTATGGCCACCATATCTTAAGTGGCTGAGACCGTTCATAAATTCTTCTGTGTTATCGAACAGGTCAGAGAACAACATAACGAATCCACGCTTTGACATGCGGTGTGCAAAATCGTGTAAGATTCCACCCACATTTGTTCTGGGCCTTGGCTCGAGTTGTTCTAGCTGATCAGAAATGTCATTTAGAACGCTCATGCTGCTCTTTGGATTGACGTAGTTGCTGAGCTCTCCATCAAACATGCCTACTCCTGCAGAGTCTCCTTGGTTTATGGTTAGGTATGCAAGGCTAGCTGCCATAAATTTTGCATATTCTAACTTCGTTAGATTTTTAGGGTTGGATCCATAAGTCATAGACTTACTACCATCCACTAGTAGGTTAGCTATGAAGTTAGTTTCTGCATCGAACTGCTTAATGTAGTAACGATTAAATCTAGCGTAAGCTTTCCAATCAATATGCTTCGTCTCATCACCAGCGACGTACTGCCTGTAGGCAGAGAATTCACTGCTGATACCTCTCGCAGGGCTCTTATGAGAACCTATTCTTAAACCCTCGACGACTTGCCTTGCTGCGATTTCAAGGCTCCCGATTTGCTTAAGTTTTTCGGGGTCTAGGTATTTTTTCTTATGCTGCGCCATGGAGTTCCTCACCCTCAGGTGTCACATCAAGTAGCTGTTCAACGACAGAATCAGTAGTTTGTCCATCAGACTGAGCAAGGAAATTTAATCCCATGCGGTGACGAAGGACTGGCTTCGCAATAGCCTTAATGTCATCAAGTGATACGTTTACATTTCCATGCAATGCTGCTCTTGCTTTAGCTCCTGTAATTAGGTTAAGGCAGGCACGTGGACCGCACCCCCAAGAAACATAGTTTTTCACTGCATCAATACTGTTCTCTTCATCAGGCCTTGTATTGCGAACAAGAGTCGCAACGTATTGATAAAGATGAGGAGTTACATGGATGCTAGAAACGACATCCTGCATCCGAAGTATTTCAGCTTTTTTGATAACTGACTTCATTGCATTTGTAACTCCGGATGTTACGGATTTCATGATGTCAATTTCTTCGTCAAAGCTTGGGTAGTCGACATTGATTTTGAACATGAATCGGTCCAGTTGTGCTTCCGGAAGTGAGTACGTTCCTTCCTGCTCGAGAGGGTTTTGAGTAGCGAGAACAAAAAACGGAGGATCTAATTTATAATCATCACCACCAGCAGAAACTTTCTTTTCTTGCATTGCTTCGAGGAGAGCTGCCTGTGTCTTCGGAGGAGTTCTGTTAATCTCATCTGCAAGAATCATGTTTGCAAATATTGGACCTTTACTAAATTGGAACTGTCGCTTTCCTGTGACCGGGTCGTCTTGAAGAAGTTCTGAACCAGTAATGTCAGATGGCATTAGGTCCGGAGTAAACTGAATTCTCTTGAAAGATAGTGAAAGGCATTCAGCTATTGAACTGACTAATAATGTTTTGGCTAGCCCAGGAACACCCTCAAGAAGAGCATGCCCTCTAGAGAAAATTGCGATTAATGTTTCTTCAATTACATTGTCCATGCCGACAATAGTCTTTCGCAATTCTGCTTTTAAGCTTTCATTTGCAATGCCCAGTTTTGTTACATCATCTATGATGCTTTTGTCCGTAATTGCTTTTGATGGAGCTTTCTTAGCAGCTTTTTTTTTGGTCGTAGCTTTTTTTGCAGCTTTTTTGGTCATGGGTTCTTTGGTTTCTGATGTGATTATTTAGTTGTTCGGCACTTGCCCGACTAAAGTGATATATGTCCTAATTTTTTTAAGTCTTAACAGGAAATTAACAGGCTTTAAATTTTAAAACCGCCTTTTTACAATATTGAAATAAATTTTACTGCTTTGTGAAGACAAAAAAGGCGCACCAAATTAATGGTGCGCCTTCTGTGATTTGATTATTTTTCCTATATTTATAGAGGAATTACATCATTCCACCCATTCCGTGGTCATGACCGTGTCCTGCATCAGGCTCTTCTTTTTCAGGAAGATCAGTAATCAAGCACTCAGTAGTGAGGAGTAGACCTGAAATAGAAGCCGCATTTTGAAGAGCTGAGCGAGTGACTTTAGTTGGGTCAACAACACCAGCTTTTATGAGGTCTTCGTATTTGTCAGTAGCAACGTTGTATCCGTTAGTGCCGGTCTTTACGTTCTCCACGATAAGCGCACCTTCACGACCTGCGTTGGCAGCAAGTTGTCTAAGTGGAGCTTCAATTGCTCTTTCAATGATTTCAGCACCAGTCTTCTCGTCGCCTTTAAGCTTGAGCTTTTTGAGTGCTCCCTGAGCTCTTACGAGTGCCGTTCCACCACCTGGTACGATACCTTCTTGTACCGCTGCACGAGTAGCGTGAAGAGCATCTTCAACTCTAGCTTTCTTCTCCTTCATCTCAGTTTCGGTTGCAGCACCTACATTGATGACGGCAACTCCACCAGCGAGTTTAGCAAGACGCTCCTGAAGTTTTTCTCTATCGTAATCAGAAGTAGTTTCTTCGATCTGACGTCTGATTTGATTGACTCTACCACTGATATCTTTCGGCTTACCACCACCCTTGATGATAGTAGTTTCTTCTTTACCGATAGAAATGCGGCTTGCTTTACCAAGTTGCTTGATGTCAAGGCTCTCTATTTTAACTCCAAGGTCTTCTGTTATGAATTCACCGCCCGTTAGTACAGCGATGTCTTCAAGCATTGCTTTACGTCTGTCACCAAATCCTGGTGCCTTAACAGCAGCAGCTTTAAGAGTTCCTCTCATGTTATTAACAACGAGTGTAGCAAGTGCCTCACCTTCGACGTCTTCAGCAATGATAAGTAGTGGCTTATTTGCTTTAGCGACTTTTTCTAAGAGAGGGAGCATGTCCTTGAGGTTACTAATCTTCTTCTCGAAGATTAAAATTAGAGCATCATCAAAATCACACTCTTGTGTGTTTGGGTCAGTTACAAAATAAGGAGATAAGTATCCCTTGTCGAACTGCATTCCCTCAACAACGTCGAGAGTAGTTTCAATGCTTTTAGCTTCTTCGACAGTGATAGTTCCGTCCTTACCTACTTTGTCCATGGCATCAGCGATAATTTTACCTATCTCTGTGTCCCAGTTTGCAGATACTGTAGCAACTTGAGCAATTTCCTTAGCAACCTTCACAGGTTTGGAAATTTTTTGAAGCTCTGCAACTAATGCTTCAGTGCCTTTGAGTATTCCTCTTTGAAGAGAGATTGGGTTTGCTCCAGCAGTAACATTACGAAGTCCTTCTTTGTAGATGGCTTCAGCGAGTACAGTCGCTGTTGTTGTTCCGTCACCTGCAATATCAGATGTTTTAGATGAAACTTCGCGAATAAGCTGAGCTCCCATGTTTTCATAAGGATCATCAAGTTCAATCTCTTTAGCAACGGTAACACCGTCCTTAGTGATTGTTGGTGATCCAAACTTCTTATCTAGAATCACGTTACGACCAGCAGGTCCTAAAGTGCTTTTGACCGCTTGGGCCATTTTTTCCACTCCACGCAGGAGTCCCTGGCGAGCGGCTTCGTCGAATAGCAATTGTTTAGCCATTTTTTTTTAATGTTAAATCTATATTTGAGGTTTATTAATTTATCCAATGATAGCAAGGATGTCGCTCTCATTAACAATGAGAAGGTCTTTGCCATCAATTTTGATGTCTGTGCCCCCATACTTTGATATGAGAACTTTGTCTTTTTTCTTTACGGTGAATTCGATGTCATTACCGTCTTCATCTTTACCGCCAGTGCCGAGGCCTACGACTTCAGCTTCTTGAGGTTTTTCCTTCGCGGTATCTGGAATAATAATTCCACCTGAGGATTCTTCTTGCTCTTCAAGGCGCTTGATTAACACGCGCGGTCCGAGTGGTTGGATTTTAGTAGCCATTTTTTGTTAGTTACTTAGTTAGTTTATGTGTTTGTTTGTTAGATTATTTCCGCACTCGCGGAGTTGGGTTTCATTCGCCGGCTAACGCCGTGCAGAAATTTATTTTTCTTCGTCTACAACTTCTGCCTCTACGACCTTACCTTTTGCAGGTTTAGGCTCATTGTCCGCATCTTCTGAAGGGGCATTGCTTTCGGTTGTGGTTTGAGGTTCTTCTTGTGAGTGAAGCTTTTGAGCCAGTGGCATAAAAGCGTTCTGGAGATCTTCTTGAGATTTTTTTATTTCCTCAAGGTTGTCTGTTTCAATTGCCTCTTTCACTTTTTTAATGGCATCTTCAACAGTCTTTATCTCATCTTCATTGAGCTTGTCCTTGTGTTCTTTGATTTGTTTTTCGCATTCATGGGCAAGTGATTCTGCCTGGTTCTTTGTCTCGACAGCTTCTTTGCGGTTCTTGTCCTCATCTGCATGCTTTTCAGCTTCTTGCTTAGCCTTTTCTATTTCTTCTTCGCTAAGACCACTAGAACCCTCGATTGAGATCTTTTGCTCCTTACCACTGCCTTTGTCTTTTGCTGAAACATGAAGGATTCCATTAGCATCAATGTCAAAAGTGACTTCAACTTGCGGAGTGCCTCTAGGCGCTGGTGGTATTCCATCTAGTCTGAAATTTCCAAGTAGTTTATTATCCTTAAACATGGAGCGTTCTCCTTGGCATATGCGTATATCCACAGCTGGTTGATTGTCTGCAGCAGTCGAAAATACTTGGCTAACCTTTTTAGGAATTGTTGTGTTTCTCTCGATCATTGGTGTGGCAATGGCGCCCTCGGTCTCAATAGAAAGACTGAGAGGAGTGACGTCCAGTAGTAGAACATCCTTAACATCTCCCTGAAGGACTCCACCTTGTATCGCTGCACCGATAGAAACAACCTCATCAGGGTTAACTCCCTGGTGAGGGTCCTTGCCTGCTATCTCTCCTGCGATTTCAACAACTTTAGGCATTCTTGTCATACCTCCAACAAGAACAAGTTCACCAATCTCTGAAGTTCCGATTTTTGCTTCTTTGAAACATTCGAGCACTGGACCCTTAGTTCTATCGAAAAGATCATCGGTCATTTGCTCAAGTTTGGATCGGCTTAACTCCTTTTGAATATGCTTTGGACCGGTCTGATCAGCAGTAACAAAGGGAAGATTAATTTCATAGGTTTGAGCAGAAGAGAGAGCAATCTTTGCTTTTTCAGCCTCTTCTTTGATTCTTTGAATGGCATCTGGTTGGCCTGTTAGATCAATGCCGCTCTCTGATTTAAATTCATCAACGATCCAATCAATGATGGCGTTGTCCCAATCATCACCGCCGAGTTGAGTGTCACCGTTAGTCGCGAGAACTTCAAAGACGCCTTCTCCAATCTCAAGAACAGAGATATCAAAAGTACCACCACCTAAATCATAGACTGCAATCCGTTCATCACTTTTCTTATCAAGTCCATAGGCCAAAGATGCTGCCGTCGGCTCATTAATAATACGTCTTACCTTCAATCCTGCAATTTCGCCTGCTGCCTTAGTGGCATTCCTTTGTGAATCGTTGAAATAAGCAGGAACAGTGATGACTGCTTCTGTTATGGTTTCACCTAATTTCGCCTCAGCATCAGATTTTAGTTTACCTAGAATCATTGCCGCAATTTCTTGAGGACTGTATATTTTTGCCTCACCGTCAACTTCGACTTGTATGTGGGCGTCACCGTTATCGGCTTCGACTATTTTATATGGTGTGCGCTTATCAGAATCAGATAACTCACTGTACTTACGACCAATTAATCTTTTCGCAGAAAAAATGGTGTTAGTTGGATTAGTGATGGCTTGCCTTTTTGCGGCTTGGCCTACAACTCTTTCTCCACCCTTCGTAAATGCAACAACAGAAGGTGTAGTACGAGCTCCTTCGGAATTTTCTAATACCGTTGGCTCACCTGCTTCCATAACTGCCATGCAAGAGTT
>MDTB01113393.1_pt1 | contig 15851 bp, 12 predicted proteins | sample 811161 | NCBI WGS metagenome assembly MDTB01 (sample SAMN05326650, study PRJNA326480) | marine metagenome | isolation source: seawater | place: Mediterranean Sea | collected 2009 | reverse complement strand
TATTTGGTGGTGCCTACCTGTTTCAAGTTGTACCTCGACGAGATGGTACCGCTCGGAGGAGGATAATAATCGGTAGCTCAATATTGCTTCTTTTGCGCCCTTTGTATCCTTGGCGCTTACATAGCTTTTGTTCTGCTTCTCGTTTTTCTTTAAATAATTTACGAGGGTACCCTCATCATTTGGTGGTTTGTTTTCCAAAATCGCCCAATAGATTTTGTTGGTTTCTTTATCTCTAAACTGCTTGTTCATGCGTTCTAGTCCTTTACTGGTGCGTGCAAATAAAATAACACCGCTAGTAGGTCTATCAAGACGATGAATGACTCCGCAGAATACATTACCTGGTTTATTATACTTGTCCTTTAGGTAGGCCTTGATGGTATCAGGCATTGTGGTGTCACCTGTGCGATCACCTTGAACAATTTCTGAAGATTTTTTATTGATGGCAATGAGATGATTGTCCTCATAAAGAATGCTATTCTGATTCATTTGAGGAAGGTTTTATCTGCTTGATCTTTTTGTTCCTCAAATAAGCGATTACACTGAAGACCAAGAAGGATATTGCAGTGTACCAAATCCAATTTGGGATGTCGCTGAGTCCATCTCCTTGTGCATAAGAATGTAACCCGACAAGCACGAAGTTCACACCGAAAAACGTAAATAGTATGGCCGAATATCCCCAAAATGCCACTAGATTAAAGGTGAATTTACTCTTCAATCCTGGAATAAATCGGAGGTGAAGAATCACGGCATAGACCAATACTGAAACCAAGGCCCATGTTTCTTTTGGATCCCATCCCCAATAACGGCCCCATGATTCATTCGCCCATATTCCTCCCAGGAAAGTCCCAATAGTAAGCATAAACAGACCTATGGTCATCGTCATTTCCGATACATAGGTGAGTTCATTTATATTTCTTTTGATAATTCCTGTGTTGTTTTTGGTTTGTATGGTATATAAAATGAGATTGAGTAAGCCCAATATACAGGCAAGTCCCAAAAAGCCATAGCTTCCTGTAATGACTGCAACGTGAATCATTAACCAATAAGATTTTAATACGGGCTGTAGTGGCGTAATTTCCGGATCTAGAAGATTCATTTCTGTCACAAAAATCATCAACGCAGCAAGAATTGCCGTTCCTGCTATAACGACTGCGTTTTTTCTAGAAAAGAAAAAACCAGCAAGCATACTGACCCACGCAATAAAGACAACAGCCTCATAACCGTTGCTCCATGGAGCGTGGCCAGAAATCACCCATCTCATGGCCAACCCAGAGGCATGAAATAGAAAAAGCCCAATTAATAAAGCGAAAAGAATTTTTCGCGGAACTTTTAATGTGTTTGTTGATTTTGAGACCATTTCAATGAAAAAAAGAATGAGCATAATCAATCCAACAACTCCATACCCTCTGTAGGTTCGTTTAAAAACATCCAGTTCATTGTATGAGATCTCCAGATCTGCTATTTGTTTTGATGGAACAATGTTTTTCGCAACTTTTCTTTGAATGGATTTGAGTGATTCAAGATTGGTTTTCGCATTTTTCGCGTCCTCCTCATAAATCGATTGAAAATAATTGAGTGAGGCAATCACACCCGCTGAATCGACAGAACGCCTGACGCTCATATTTAATGGCGAAACCCAAGTGTTGTTATCGTCATTTGAAATCGGGATCAACTTCATATAGTCCCAGGATATAATACCGTTTGTTACCTGAAATCTTTCATGGAATTTGATGATTTTTTTGTCGAATTCATCTCGTTTTGATTCTAGCTTTTGAAAGCTTTTTGCGTAGTCCTTTTCCCATTTAAATTTCCCCTGAGCGTCAACAATATCCTGGTAAGCAACATGTTTTTCTAAACCAAGTCTACTTTGAAGTGCCCTTGCGACGTAAATGATTTTTTGTTTCATCCAAAATGCAGGATACATGTGCATACTTAGAACCGTTTGTACTGCGTTGTATGACTCATCCCCGTATGTGAAAGACTTATCTCTGTGGACTTTTCTCAATAGTTGGTCACAAAGGGTATGTGCAGGAATTATTCTTCCTTCATAGCTCTGGACCAATAAAGAGGCAAAATCTTCGGAATCCTCCTGAGTTATAATTTTAAAGGTTTCACCTTTAACAATACGTTCTTTTTTATCGTCATCCTCTTCAGAATGGTTGTGCCCTGAATGGTCATGCACCTCCGTGTCTTGAGCATATACAGAAGGGCTGAAACTCATTAATGATAGCGTGAGAACAAGTATTCCAATGTTCTTAGCATTGAGTTTTTTCAATTTTGTATTCAAGGATTTGAATCTTCCTGTTGGTGCAATGATGGATAAAATCATACCAATGGCCATTAGTAAATATCCGATGTAGGTAATGTTGGTACCCCATTTATCGTAGTTTACACTCAGAACAGTCCCTTCTTCATTTTCAGGAGTTTTAGGATCATCTAGCGTGTAGCTAGATTGAAAAAAGCGGTAGCCTTCATAGTCCATTACGTGGTTCATGAATATTCTTTTGTTAAATCTCTGCTGAAGATTTGGATCTATCAATGTTAACTCACTCGCAAATGAAGACGGTGATTCAGAGCCTGGATATTTATCGAGCTGGAAATCACGGCAAAGAATTTCATAAGGAATAGGTCGCCTAATCGAGCCGTATTCCATCTGATATCTCAGCCCATCATACGAAAATGTATTTGGAACAGGAACAGTTCCCATACCGCCTTCAAGAATAATGTCTTTTGGTTCTATATTTTCAGAACCTGACTCGATACGTACAGTTAGGTAATCTTTTCCTCTGTTCTTATTTCCAGAATGAATCAATTCCTTTTTCGCATTTTCAAATACGTTTTTAATCACAAATTGGCTATTTCCAACCTGGTATAAAGTTGTTCTTTTTAATGCGGCCCAGGCTCCAATTTCATATTCGACGTACATGGAATCATCAGGCACCTGACCCGTCTGTCGTGCTTTCTGCATTTCACTCATCGCCAAGGATCTCATGGGAACTGCCGATTTAATCATGAGCTGATTTAGGGTGTCTTTGATATGAATGGACATTGCGACAGGAGTTCCACCATATATGAGCGGTACGCCACCGACCATCAGTGATTCGCGCTCTCCGAGATAATGCGATTGCATTCCTTCAGTGACAACGTCGATTATTTTGCTTGTAACTTTTGAATCTATGCGAAACGAATCGATACATTTTGATTTGAAATCTACATATGAGAAGGTGAATTCTTTATCATTCAAAGAACCTGCATACCTAAAGTCATTTCCGTAATTGTGCGTGTATTCAGATAAGAACTTTTTATATCCCTGAACATGCTGTGCATTGGTGTCAGAAACTTTTAATAGAATATGTGGATCGGAGGTGTAAATAAAATCAGCAGTTTTTCCTTCACCAACAACCATAATGCCTTCGAAGCCCATAAACCGAGTTACTCCTGAACCTAATAGAATAATAAGAAATGCCAAATGAAAGGACAATACAGCGATTTTTTCCCTTTGAAACATTTTATACCTGTAGATGTTGGCAATTAAATTAAGACCCAAGAATAGCAATAGGACCTCAAACCAAGTGCCATTATAGATCAGAATTTTGGCTGCCTGAATCCCATGGGTGGACTCTATAAAAGTTGCCAATCCAATGGCAATTAGAAAAACCAGCATGCCTAAGGTCATTGCATACATGGAAAAAAGCTTGTCAATAATTTTACTGAGAGATCTCTTCATCGGATGCAAAAATAAGCATATCTCGGGATAGATAGGGTATAAAGAATTGCTTTTTGAAAAAGAGATTTTCGCCCTACCTTTTAAAGGACAATTTTTGAACTGCTAATTAAACTGAAACTGTGTCAGCACTCCATCCATAGACTGCAGGGTTTTTTCCCCCCATAGGGCGAATGTACGATGACAATTGCCCTCTATGATGAATGATATCATTGAGGAAAAACCACATCATTTGGAACCTAGGCATTTCACCGAAAGGTTTACCTCCAACAAGTAAAGCAACCATTTCTTTTTCCCACTTATCATCGTCATAAGTATCTAGAATATCTGTTGCTTCAGACCATAGCGTTTGCATTTCGTCTGCTAGTTCTGTTGGCGAAGAGAAAGGAAATGCGAGTCTTTCGTCACACGTCTCATTCTGTAAAATGACACTGAAATCAAAGATGTGTGCTACAATATGCTCGGCAATCTCATATGCTGTTCTGTTAATGGGGTGCGGGGTGTATTCTAATTTGTTTTCAGGAATTGCTTTGATGGTTTCAAAAGTGGCTTTTAATTCACTTTGAAAACAAGCTTTAAAAAAATCTAAATTCTTCATTTTACGCTCTAGTTAAGCTCCGAAAGTAATTTTTTTCAGCTTCTGAAGATTTCTTTGAATAGCTACTTCTGCAAGAATTAAGTCAAATTTACTAGATACATCTAAGTATAAATACGTATGTCGTAAAATCTTCGTTTGGATGTCGAGAGATATTATTTTTTATCCGCAATGCTTTATGTAACTTTGATAGCTTAACTTATTCAGAAAATAATGTACGGACTTGTAAATAAGGCGATTAAAGATTTGGTTGTTGAAAATCATGGGCAAGAAAAATGGCAGGAGATTTGCACTGCCGTTGGGTTCGAAGAATCGGATTTTATTTCAATGAGTCCGTATCCGGATAAGCTGACTTATGACTTAGTTGGCGCGGCCAGTAAAATTTTGAAAACGGATGCTAATGCTATTTTAGAAGCGTTTGGAGAATATTGGATACTTTACACGGCAGAGCAAGGGTATGGGGATTTACTTGATCTATCGGGGGCTTCATTCACTGAGTTTCTCGGTAACTTAGACATGCTTCATTTGAGAATTAACAACATGATGCCTGAGTTAAAAGCGCCTCTTTTTTCAACTCAAAATGAAACGAAGAACTCTGTAGAGTTGCTCTACAAATCTCATCGAAAAGGTCTAGTGCCAATGCTTATTGGTTTGATTAAGGGACTGGGGAAAAGGTTTGATATGGTCGTTCAAATTGAAGAGTTACCCTCAGAGGAATCCAGTGAGAAAGGTCTTGTTTTTAAAATTACCTGGTAGATGAATCACAGATTATATCGTGTCTAATATTAATATTTCAAATATTACAATTAAAAATCAGGACCAAGTAATCAAAATTTTGAGCCTAACTAAAGAGTTATGCTCTGTAGAGAATGCTTTTGTTTATCTAAGAAATGCTGATTCAGATTTCTTGATTACAACTGAGGAGGGAGCTGCAGACTCGCTGAATGGTTTCGATCTTTTATACAAGCAGGTCATTTCGAAAGGGATTGAAATCGGTAAGGAAAATTTTGATCAATCGCTCTCCTCTTTTTTGGGTATTCCTATTTACAATGATAAAAAAGAGGTTTATGCTTCCCTATGTTTAGTCAACAAGGAATCTATTGAACTTAGCTCATTTCAGCGGGATTCTTTGAGCTTGTTCATGAATAGCATATCAAATCACCTTTCAATTCAGGCAAATAATATTCAACAAAAGGATGCCAATTTTGAGCTTCTTCAAATTTGTACACCTTATTTTTTGGTTGTAGACGATACATTTAAGATTATTGAGGTCGGTTTGAATTTCCAGAAATCTGTTCCCGGCATTGTCAAAGGATCAAATTTATTTGATTATTTCCTACTTGACCTTGCGGATTCCTTAGATCAAAAGAAACCTTCTGACCAATGGTATCAGCTAATGCATTTCTTGGATCTAAAGGATGAATCTCAAAGGTACAAGTGTTCAATACGGAAATTAAATGGTTTGTATTATATATGGGCTTCTCCAATTATAAATGCCAAGTTCGCATTGAAGAATTATCATGTTACAGTCAATGATTTTCCAAATCATGATACCATAGCAGAATATTTGTTTTTGGAACAAACCTCCCGCAGAAGCCTTGAAGAATCTCGTTTGATTACAGATAATATCTTAGCAAAGAATAAAGTAATCAATCGCATTCAAAAAGAAAATGAGGCCATCTCAAAATTCCCTGAAGAAAACCCCAATCCCATTTTGCGTTTTGATCTAGATTTAAATTTGGTTTATCACAATGTGACTGCTGAAAGAGCGTTTTTGAAAGATTTTGACATTCGCGAAGGTTCAATTGGAGATAAACAATTTAAAAATATCATTCAGGAAACAATCATAGAAAACATTTCACACAAGCATTTTTTTCTTAAGTCCGAGTTCTATTACTACTCAATTAATGTCGTTCTGATAAAGGAGCTAGGTTACCTAAATGTTTATGCTCACGATATTACGGAGTACCGAAACAGAAATGATCGAAACGAAGCTGAATTAACAAAGCTGAATCAAGAAATGAATTCGCAAAAGGAATTCTATGAATTTATCCTCAATAATCTTCCTGCAGATGTTGCGGTATTTGACACGGATCACAATTATGTTTTCATCAATCCTCAGGGTATAAAGGATGATCAAATCCGACAATTCATGATTGGCAAAAACGATTATGACTATTGCAAGTTAAAAGGTATTTCAAATAAAATGGCGGATGAACGACGTGCTGTTTTTAACCGTATAATAGAGAACAAAGAAAATGAGGTTTGGATTGATGATTTAGTAAATCGGGATGGTGAGAGAAATGTAATTCATCGATCTATGGGCCCTCTATTTGATGAAGAAGGAAAAATAAGATTTGTAATTGGTTACGGAACTGAAATTACGCAACGTGTAATGACGGAGGAAGAAAACCTAAAATTATCTCTTGTTGCTAAAAACACCAACAATGGCGTCCTGATGCTGGATAAAGATTTGCGTATCACATGGGCCAATAAAGCGATGATCGATCGTTCTGGATATCCATTGGAGGAAATGATAGGCAAGAAGCCAAGGGAATTTATTTCTGCCAGTCAGAATAAAGAGGCTTATCAGAAAATTCGCGCGGCAGCAAGTTCCATGCATAATCTCGAGGTCGAAATGATGCATAAGACGAAATCAGGTAAAGAATATTATGTTTCTTTGAATCTTCAACCTATAAATGATTCAAGTAACAATCATATGGGCTTTATGATGGTTGAATTTGACATCACAGACCGCATTATAAGCGAGCAAACCATTCAAAATTTAAATGTAAATCTTGAAAGATTGGTCCAGGAAAAGACAGCCAAAAATATGGAACTTGCTTCTTCTCTCAGAGATCAAGAGAAAATGGTAACCATTGGTGAACTTGCTTCTGGTGTGGCGCATGACCTGAATACACCTTTGGGAGCAATAAAAAGTGGCACCGAAAATGTTAGCTATACCTTGGATGTTTTATTTAAAAAAATCCTTCCGCTATGTTCCTCTGCTGAAATCCAATATGCCTTCAACAGAAGTATGAATAGCTCTTTCGAATTATTTATAGGTGGAGTTCAAATGAAAAAAGAAAAAGACCTCTTTTTAAAGATGTTTTCTGAGCTAAATGTAAGTTTTAATGCGAATGAATTGAATGAAATCGCAATGCTTTTGGTTAAAAACCGTCTTGACATTTCAGATAAAGAGGATGTTTCATTTATTCTTAATTCAAAGGATCCATTACTTCTATTGAATTTAATGTATCATGTTCATTTGGTTTTTTCTTTCATTAAAACAATTGCTAATTCCGGAAGTAGAGCTACACAAGTAGTAAAGAACCTTCGGCTTTTTATACGTGAAAAAAGAAATGCAGAATCGGGAACGGTGAACATTAAAAATAACATAGAAGCAGTAGTGAATATTTTTAGCCATAAAATTAAAAACCAAGTTGATTTAACGGTGGATATAGATCCTGATATTCATATCAAAGGTTTTGATGTAAGATTATTCCAGCTTTGGTCCAATTTGATAAAGAATGCATTGGAGTCTATGGAAGATCAAAATGAAAAGATACTGAAGCTTTATTCCCAGGTAAGCCGCTCTAATTATACTATCACCGTGGAGAACAATGGTCCAAAAATCAAAGACGAATTCAAACGTAAAATATTTAACAAGTTTTTTACTACTAAAGGAAAGCGGAACGGTTCAGGTTTGGGTTTAAGTATCGTTAAGAATGTATTAGAAGAACATCAGGGAAAAATAGATTTAAAATCAGATGAGATGAAAACAAGGTTTATCATTAAGTTTAATAGAATCAAATGAGTCAAATTAATAATGCGGTCATATGCATTGATGACGACCCAATGATTCTTCAGGTTCTCGGTTTTCAATTGGAGAAATTCATAGATGCTTCAAATACCCTTATCGAATTATATATCAATCCATCTAAAGCCCTTGCTGACATTAAAGAGTTTGTTTTTGATGAGATAGAAATTATTTTTGTGATTGTTGACTATCAAATGCCTGAAATGTCTGGCGCGAAATTCATTCGTTCTTTAAAACAAATCCATCCTAATTTACCATGTATCATGTTGTCTGGTCAGGCCAATTCTTCCCAGGTCCGCGAATTGGAGGCTGAAGGTTACTTAGAGGCTTTTCTTTCCAAGCCATGGGAGGAATCAGAAATTTATGATTTAATTAATAAATTATCAAAGGAGAAAAGTAATGGACTTTAATATTAGAAATCAAATGCTTTGGCAAATTGACAATGGTCTGGATCAATCAATAAGTTTATTGGAGATTTACCCTCAAATAGTAATTTCATCATAATCCATGAAATATGAAGATATTTATAAAAAGTTCCTAATTAATGAAAAATAAGCTTTTACACATCTGGAAAAAGATTTCTGAAAATGGCATTTCGGATGATTTAGATAATGCTGAAAAAAAGAGAATTCGAATATTAAATAGAATTATATTCATAAATGCTTTATTGGCTTTTGTTTTCATAATTATTGATATAGCGAATTCTAGTTTTGCATCTAATTTTGTAGCAATTAGCATATCATTTACAACTTTTGCCTTTAGTCCGCTCCTTTTTCTGCTCTTAATGAAAAAATATTATGAAGTTGCAAAATGGACCGTCATTTTCATTTTTGTTTTTTTCATCTCATTTGTTGCTATTCTAACAGGAAAAGATTCTGGGATAATTCTTTTTTTTATTCCAGGAATTTTATTTCCAACAATATTGTTTCAAAGGAAAAAAACCATTTTAGTATTAACTAGTTTAATCGTTGGGGTTTTAATCGTTGTTTTTTTTATAAACCAAATCTATAATCCACAAATAATCACGAGCCAATCAGAGTTAAACTTTTACTTCATATCTAATTTAATTGGTTGTGCAATGCTTACACTTCTGGTCATATGGTATTTTAAGTCTACGAATTCAGAATATGAGAAAATTATTACTGAAAAAAATAATAGCTTGAGTATTTTCAATACTGAAATAAGTGAGCAAAAATCACAATTAGAGGCCAAAAATATTGAGAACGAACAACTCGTTTTCAATCTTGAGTCAACAGTGGAAGAACGAACCTTAACGCTTAAAGAGTCTTTTAATTTGATTGAGGAAAAAGAAAAAAATTATGGTGATTTATTGGATAAGTCTTCAGAAATGATTCAAATGTTAGATCCTGAAGGAAATATCACCTATGTGAATCAGGCTTGGTTGGAAAATATGAAGTTTGAAAAACTTGATGAGGTTGTCGGTAGACCGATCGTAGAATTTTTTGCACAAAACACCTTATTAGAGTTCCAGACGGTTATGCCTCGATTAATGAAAGGAGAGCTTGTTGAGGAATTAGAATGCCAATTTATTTCTAAGGAAAATGCAGAGATATCCTTAAAGGGTCGTGCAAGACCGATACTTAAGGATGGAAACTATAGTGGTTCTCAGGCCTTTTTCTTTAATATTACGGAAGTGCAAAGAGCAAAGAGGGAGATGGATCAGATGACGAGTTTTAAGGAAATAATGCTCAATATCACGACTGAGTATATCAATGCACCTATTTCTGAAATAGACGATGTAATTAATGCCTCTTTACTGGAGATTTCAGAATTTTCTTCTGCAGATCGGGCTTATGTTTTTAAATATAATTTTGAAGAAGAAATTTGTTCGATTACCCATGAATGGGTTGGCGAGGGTATACCCTCCCAATTAGAAGAGTTGAAGGCAATGCCTTTTTCAAAAATCCCCCATTCTCTAAAAAAGCACTCAAAAGGCGAGTTTGTTGAATTTCCTGATGTTTCAAAAATTAAAGACAAAAGAATCTTCAATGTGCTAAATGAGGAAGGTACGCAAAGTATGATTTCTATACCGATGATGCATAATGACAAAGCAATTGGTTTTATCGGTTTTGATATCATGAAGACGAAAAGAGAGTTTACAGCAGATGAAAAAAATCTGTTATGGATTTACTCTCAGATGTTGGTCAATGTATTTAATAGAATATCTTTTATTGAGGAGCTGCAGACTACAAAGAATGAGCTTGCGGAGATCAACCTATCTTTAGAGAAGAAGGTTTTTGAAAACACCAAAAAGAATATGGATTTATCTCGCTCTATAATGGAGCAAGAGAAGCTTGTGACCATTGGAGAGATTTCTGCTGGTATTGCACACGATCTCAATACTCCATTAGGTACCATTCGGGTCGGGGCTGACAACATAAATTTCATCTTAAGTAGTTTGTTTAATGGTTCAATATGTGACTTTACAAAAGAGGAACTCGCACATATTTTAAATCATGTGGAAAAAAATAGAATTGAGATGTATGTGGGAGGTCTTCAGATGCGAAAAGAAAAGGCAGAAATGCTTGAGTTTTTGAATGCCTCTGTAAGCGGAAAAATACCCGATGCATTGGCTGAGATTTGTGATTTATTGGTTAAATGTCGCTTTAATCCTTCTCAAGAGCAGGAGATAGCAATGATTTTATCCAAGCCATTTGCTAAAGAATATTTGCAGATCATGAACCAACTTCAAATGGCGATGGCCCAACTTGAAACGATACGAAAGTCCAGTGACAAGGCAGTAGGAGTCGTTCAAGACATGAGAGCATTTATAAAGGGTGAAAATGTTTTAGAGCAAAAGATGATTAATTTGCGAGACAATATTTCAACCGTTTTGGGTGTATTTAATTACGAAATTAGTTTGCATGTTAATTTGGTTTTTGAGGTAGATTCATCAATAGAATTTATGGGGTATGACATTAAGCTTTTCCAATTATGGTCGAATATTGTTAAGAATGGTTTAGAAGCTATGTCTGAGCAAAAAGAGAGGTATTTAGGTATCTTTGCAGAAAGAAAAGAGGGGCAATTAAAGGTTGTATTTGAAAATAATGGTCCTAAGATACCTGATGAAATAGCAGAGACGATTTTTCAAAAGTTTTACACCACAAAAGCAAAGAAAAGTGGTTCGGGTTTAGGTTTGAGTATTGTCAAGAATGTGTTAAAAGAGCACCAGGCAGATATTATTGTTGAATCGAGCGAAACCCTAACAAAATTTATAATTACTTTTGAAATATGAGTGAGATGAAGTGTGCTGTTGTGTGTGTTGATGATGATCCATATATTCTTCAAATGCTGGGTTTTCAGCTGTCGAAAATCATGGATCAGTCGCAGACATTGATAGAGTATTTTACCGACCCTAATCAGGCGCTCGAAAATATTGACCTTTTAATAGATGAACGGATTGATGTTATTTTTGTGATGGTTGATTATCAAATGCCAAAAATGACGGGTGCAGAGCTAATTCGAAAGCTGAAATTAAAGCATAAGTACTTAAAATGTATTATGCTCTCTGGACAAGCCAATAGATCTTCCGTAGATTCTTTGAAATCTGAAAATCTTTTAGAGGAGTTTATTGAAAAACCATGGGATGAAGACAAGTTGTTTGATACAATTCGCCCCTTAATTACTTCGCGTACATAATTTAGTTTCATGAAAACCATACTGATATTGGGCGCGGGTCTTTCCGCGTCATCAATGATAAGATACCTCCTGAATGCCTCTAACAAAGAAGGTTGGCAATTAAGAATTGTAGACAGAGAGTTGAGTCGAGTCGAAAAGCTAATCGAAGGATTTTCTTCTGCCAAAGCACTAGCTTTTAATGCGCTTCATCGTGAAGAAAGAATCAGTGAAATTAAAAATGCAGATCTTGTCATATCTATGCTACCAGCGCGATTTCATGTCGATATTGCAAAAGATTGTATTTCATTAAGAAAGAATTTAATTACGCCTTCCTATATCTCCGATGAAATGAATGCACTAGACCAAGAAGCAAAGGCCGCTGGAATCGTGATTATGAATGAAATAGGAGTGGATCCAGGTATTGACCATATGAGTGCAATGAAGATCATTGATCATATCAAAGAAATTGGTGGTAAACTTCATAGTTTTAAGTCTTTTTGCGGTGGTCTAGTTGCCGAAGAATACGATGACAATCCTTGGAGGTATAAATTTACATGGAACCCAAGAAATGTAGTACTTGCCGGTAAAGGAGGTACAGCCATGTTTCAAGACAATCATGAGTTTAAATACATTCCCTATAATAGATTGTTTGATCGCTTAGATCGCATTACAATACCTAACCATGGTAAGTTTGTGGGTTATCCCAATAGAGATTCTTTATCCTATAAAAAGACCTATGGATTGGATGGTATTGCAACACTTTATAGAGGAACGCTTCGAAGACCAAATTTTTGCAAAGGATTTAATGTTTTTATTGAGCTTGGAATGACGGATGATTCATTTCCCATGACGAATGCTGCGAAGCTAAGGCCTCGTGATTTTTTAAATGCTTTCCTGCCTTATATCCCGAATTTGTCTGTGGAACAAAAGTTTAAATATTTTTTGAGAGAAGATAGGATGTACTTGTATGAACAATTCGAGTGGCTCGGTGTATTTGGTGCAGATCAAGATTTTGGTTTTGAGGGAGCTACCCCTGCCCAGCTTCTTGAGAAGTTGATGGTGCGTAAAATGTCTCTTTCTGAAGATGATAAAGACATGCTTGTGATGTACCATGAGTTTGAATTTGAGCACAATGGGAAAGCTAAAAAAATAGTATCTTCGATGATAAACATAGGAGAGGACCAAACGTATACGGCTATGGCCAATACAGTCGGTTTGCCTATTGCAATTGGAGCTAAGATGATTTTAAATGGAGTACTTCAGGAAAAAGGAGTGACGCTTCCGATAAATAAAAATATTTATGAACCAATTCTATCTGAATTAAGTACCCATGGTATTGTATTCAATGAAGAAGAATTAGAAATACAGCAACATGTCTAAACCACAAGATGAAAAACAAATGAATATTGAGCTTTCTGAGGAAACATCCTTGGGTGTATATTCAAATTTAGCGGTGATTACTCATTCTCCTTCGGAGGTAGTTTGTGATTTTATTCAGATAATGCCTGGAATGCCCAAAGGGAAAGTCCGCTCTAGAGTGCTTATGAATCCTCAAAATGCAAAACGCTTTTTAAAGGCGCTGCAAGATAATATGAAAAAGTATGAGGATAATTTTGGTCAAATTGACGAACCTAATTCAGAACTTCCACCGATGAATTTCGGCACGCCAAATACAATGGCTTAAGTTATTTGTATGCTTGCGGTTTGCATACCCGTATACAATCAAAAAGTTGAGCGCTTAGTAAGCGATCTAGTTGCCCAGTCTCAATATTTACAGGAGGAGGTTTCAATTGTAATTATTGACGATGCTTCGTCTGAAGCATTTCAAGGGCAATATGATAACCTAAGAACGTATGCTAACATTGTTCAGCTTAAAAAAAATATTGGTCGTTCAAAAATCCGCAATGCATTTTTACAACATACGTCTGCTGAATATTTATTGTTTTTGGATTGTGATGCTGAAATTATCCGTCCAGATTTTCTCTCTAAATATATTGACTTTATTCGGTCGAGTAGCCCAAAATTACTTTTTGGAGCCAGTGTGTATCAAAAAGAAACACCAAGAATTTATTATCGATTGCGGTGGAAATATGGTAGTATCAAAGAGAGCAAAAGCTTTCAAGAACGTGTAAATAAAGAAAAATCTACGCTCAAAACGAATAATTTCATTGTTGACAGAGAGACACTTGAAGCATATCCATTCAACGAACGGATTAAAGGATATGGTCACGAGGATACCTTATTTGGATTTGAATTAGAGCGCAATGGCATTTCAATAAGTCATATTGATAATCCAGTCTTAAATGCGCACCTAGACTCAAATACCCAATTCTTGAATAAAACTGACGAGGGGCTTAAAAACCTTCTTCATGTTTGGCAACTAGCCGAAGAAAATGAGCAGCTATTAGAGCGCCTAAAGATTTTAAAAACATATTTTAAATTTGAGCATAGCTTGCTCCTTCGAATTATATTAATCGGACTTAGAAGGCCTTTTCGGTTTTTGCTTGAAATCGGTTTTGCTAATTTAACCTTGTTTAATATGTACAAGCTAGCATATTTGTTTATGCTTCGTTCTGCTCAGAGGAGTGAATGACATTAATAAGCTTCTGCTGCTCGATTTGCCAATTTTCTTGCTCTGCAGCATTTCTGCAATTTATTCGATGTTGCTTTTGAAGTGCTATATTCGATTTATATTTTAAGATGGTTTCACAGATGATTTTAGGTTCTATTTCTGAAAGAAAAATCCCCACCTCGTATTGCTTGATGATTTTTGTTATTTCGGTAAGTTCTGCGCTAAGAATCGGAATACCCGCATGAATATAATCGAATAATTTATTTGGAAGGGCAAGTCCTTGATTGAGACTGGTGTTCTTATCTAAAAGTAAACCAAGATCAGCAAGCCTAGTAATTTTCATGAGTTCTTTATATGGCCTTCGTGGAATGAAACGGACCTTAGATTCCATTTTTTGTTCGGCTACCATTTTTTTTGCTTTAGGTATGACATCTCCATCTCCAACAAGCAGAAGCACGCAGTCTGTGCAGTATTGCATCGAGCTCACCGCTTCCTCAATTCCTCTGTCTTTGTTTAGTCCCGATCCTTGAATAATCAAAATGAAATCTTCGTCTCTTAAGTTAAATTCTTTTCGGGTATTACGTGAAATCTTCTCTTTGTCATACACTGGTACATTACGAACGGTCGTGACCGCGACATTGTATTTTTGCATGTAAATTTTTGCAATGGAATCATTTACCGTAATAACTTGTTTTAATCTCGGGAAAATTGTTGATTCAATTTTCAACCATATATGTTGAATCTTCGGGCGCGATGTAAGCTCAGGAACCTCCGTAAATAGCTCATGTGTATCGTAAATGAGCCGAGTATTTTTGATTTTTGATACAATGTAACAAGGCGCTAAGGTGTCCAAGTCGTTTGCATAAATTAAATCTACTTTTCGCCCCAACAAAAACAACAACAATCTAAGGTTAAGAGTAAGGTAGAAAAAGGGGCCTTTTTCGAAAGGGAGTTTGAAGCGTTTCCAAGCATAGTTTCTTGGATTCATCTTGGGGCTATTTCTCTTCTTTCTTCCTACAAGGAGTACCTCGTAATTTTGGTGCTCTAAAACAAGGCAAGTCTTGGCTACACGATTATCTGTAATCAAGTCATTTGAAACGCATACAATTGCCTTTTTCCTGTTTTTCATCCTTACTTTTGCAAAGTATTGAATTAAACTTTTTTCACAAAAGAAAAACTTGATTAAAATTATTCTTAAAAAAGTTTGTGATAAAAAAAAGTTTCATACATTTGCAGTCCCAAAATTAAACAATTTGGGAAAGAATGCGTTCTTTTTTTTGTGTACCAACAAATTTGCCGATGTAGCTCAGTTGGCCAGAGCAGCTGATTTGTAATCAGCTGGTCGGGGGTTCGAATCCCTCCATCGGCTCGGAATGTTGGGGAGATACTCAAGCGGCCAACGAGGACAGACTGTAAATCTGTTGGTTTTACCTTCGCAGGTTCGAATCCTGCTCTCCCCACAGAAAGAAATAAGCGGGAGTAGCTCAGTTGGTAGAGCGTC
>MDTB01043169.1_pt1 | contig 15851 bp, 19 predicted proteins | sample 811161 | NCBI WGS metagenome assembly MDTB01 (sample SAMN05326650, study PRJNA326480) | marine metagenome | isolation source: seawater | place: Mediterranean Sea | collected 2009 | reverse complement strand
TTAGGGTTGCCAAGAATTGATAGAGAAAATGCTAGTGCAAACTTTGATAAAATAAATTACTCTATCAAAAAAGTATTAGAACATAAAAACTCGATAATGATTTTTCCCGAAGGTAAGAGAAGTAATCAGAAAGATTTACTCCCTTTCAAAAAAGGAGCTGCATTCATTTCTAAAGATTTTAATTTACCTATCATTCCTGTAGTTTCACATAATGCTCATAATTTAATGGTTAAAGGAAAAGTTTGGCTTAAAAGTGGAGATGTTCGTATAGAAATTATGGATCCAATTGACAACCCCAATGACTATACAGTAGACGAACTTACTTCTAAATTAGAATCGATAATTAAAAAAAAATTACTCGTTTAAAAATTTATCAATAAAAATATGTAACGATTCTAAAATTTCATTATTTTCAGTTATATCATCAAGATTTAAATGGTCAGACTTGGTAATAAGATGAAAGTTTTCAAAGACAAACAAGCCATAATTTGATAATTGCATACTCAAAATTTCAAAAGCTTTTTCTGCATTTCCACCCACTCCTTTTACAGTTGTTACAACTGCTACGTGTTTATCTTTAAAGAGTGAGTTATATCTTCTGTCATCATAAGCTAATGAAAGCCAGTCTAAAACATTCTTTAAATGCGCAAGGAAACCTCCGTTATAAACTGGACTAAAAATAATTAATTTATTTGATTTTTCTAAAGATTTTCTCATATTAACTATTTTTTCTGGAACATTGTCATTTGGATCAAGTAAAAATGGAATACCCTCAAAAAGATTTTCATAAATATTATTATCAAGATTATTTTCACTCATGTGATCACTAAGATGCCTTGCTAGTTGGCTGTTGTGTGAATCTTTGCTTGTGCCAGCACTTAAAATTAATATTTTTGACATGATATAAGTATGTAATTAAATTTGTTATATGGAAAACGAAAATATAAATTTATTTTCAAAACTGGATATTCGAGTGGGAAAGATAGTCACAGCTGAAAAATTCAAAGAAGCGATTAAACCAGCATATATATTAACTATAGATTTTGGTTTGGATATTGGCATTAAGAAAACCAGTGCTCAAGTTACAAATTACACATTAAAAGAGCTTGAAAATAAAAACTGTATTGCTGTTATTAATCTTGGTGATAAACAAATTGGACCAATCATGAGTCAATGTTTAGTTTTAGGTTCTATATCTCCTAATGGGGATGTACTCCTATTAAGTCCAGATACAAATGCAAAATTAGGCGATAAGATTTCCTAGCTTGTTTTGTTTAAAAAATAATTGGGGTTAAATGTCCCAACTCTTCGACCCAGTTTTTCACCATGATTATCGATTAATACATACGTAGGAGTGTTATAAAGTTTGTAAGTTTCTATAAATGGGTGGTCTTTCTGCTTACTTGCATTTATAGAAACAAAATATATTTTGGGGTTATTCTTCTTAAATTCATCAACTATGAATTTTGATGCTGTACATCCCAGTCAGTAATCTGAATAGAATTCAATGATTGAGTATTCATGATCAGAAAAGTTATATGAATCATCTACCATTTTTCTATTTGAAGTATAAAAAAATAGAGCATAAAATATTCCAATAACTCCAAAACTTAAAAAATAAAGTGCTGATATAGGTTCAAAAGCTATAAAAAATATTGCAAGGCCTACAACCCAAGCAACAGGTAAATATATCAAACTATATCTGTTTAATATTTTTAAAAATTTTTTTTTCATGACTTCGGTATCCTTCCTTATAATATACTTGAATATGGACTTCGCTAATCATTTGAAAAAAAGGGGTTACAGAATTACCAATGCTAGAGAAGTAATTTGTACAATCTTAGAAAATGCAGGACATAAACACTTTACTGTTGAGGAGCTGCACAATGAATCAATAAAGAGGGATAAAAATATTGACTTAGCAACAGTATATAGAACTTTAGAAGTGTTAGAAGATATTGATATTATTGAGCACTCTCATCAAGTACATGGATCTGGTGTTTTTTATTTAAAGAATGAGTACTCAAACTTTCATATTATTTGTGAATTTTGTAAAAAAATTTTTGATTTAGAAGAAAGCACTAGTAAAAAAATAAATGATTTAGTAAGAAAAGATTCTAATTTTAAGGTTATAAACAACGATTTTATATATTCAGGTCAATGTAAAAACTGTAATTGATTCTGTTATTGCAAACTATTTGCAGTAACATAATAAATTATGGATACAAGTCATTCGCATCATTTAGAAATACATGGAAATTCGATATTAAGCGAATTAAAGCCAGAACTTAAAATATTTACAACATTTTGTATTGTTTTTTCAATAGCTTTTTTAAGCCTTGAAAATAATCTTTTTATATTTTTACAATTTTTTATAGTTTTATATTTTCTTTTTATTTCAAAAATTAAAGTTAAAACATACTTTAAAAGACTCTCAATTGATATACCTTTCATACTTTTTGCATTATTTTTACCATTTATTAGTAAGGGTGATAATAAAGTAATGTTTGAAATCTTCTCAGTTTCTGTATATGAAACTGGTTTTAATGAGATGATATCGATTTTAATAAAAATTACCCTTTGTGTTTCTTTGGCCATAGTTTTAACCGCAACTACATCAAATATTGAAATAATATATGGACTTCAAAAATTAAAATTGTCACCATTATTAATATCAATTCTTTCATTTGCAATTAGATATATTGATGTATTTATTGATGAGTTCAAGCGAGTAAGAGTTGCAATGAAATCTAGAGGATATGATGAGAAAGGCATCAAAGGACTTAAGCCTATTGCTTATGCTTCTGGCGCACTCCTCATAAGAGGCTATGAAAGAGGTGAGAGGGTTTATAACTCTATGCTTTCACGAGGGTTTACTGGTTCCATAGAGCTTAAAGAAAGAGAGTATAAATCTTCTAAATCATTACTGCTATTTTCTACAATTTCCATATGTATAACAATTATTGATAGGGTTCTAATATGAAGAAACCATATTTAAGTGTAAACGATTTGAGCTTCGAGTATCCTGATGGATTTAAAGCCCTAAAGAACATTACTTTCGAACTTTCAAAAAATGAACGAGTTGCGGTTCTCGGGCCAAATGGTGCCGGTAAAACAACATTTATTCTTCATCTAAATGGAATTCTTGGAAATTTAGATGAAAAAATAGAAATAAATCATTTAAAATACTCTCAAGAAAATATTAATAAAATTAGAAAAACTGTTGGTTTAGTATTTCAAGATCCAGATGACCAGTTGTTTATGCCGACAGTGTTAGAAGATGTCATGTTTGGGCCAAAAAATTTTGGATTTTCAATCGAAGAAGCAGAACAAAATGCAATAGAGGCACTTCAAAAAGTAAAAATGTTAGATTATGCAGAAAAACCTCCTCACCATTTAAGTTTTGGTCAAAAAAGAAAAGTGGCAATAGCATCTGTCTTGGCTTCAAAACCAGAACTCTTGGTACTAGATGAACCAAGTTCCAACCTAGACCCTGCGTCCCGTAGGGAACTAGTCGAAATATTAAAAAATTTAGATATATCTTTAATTCTTGTAACGCATGATATACCAATGGCACTAGAAATTTGTAAACGAAGCATAATTTTAAATGGCGGGAAAATTACGACAGATGATGAGACGTATATGATCTTAAAAGACAGAAACACAATGGAAGAAAATAGATTAGAACTTCCGTTTGGATTTGCTCTACATCATTTGGATGAATGAACCTCTAAAGATTTAATATAACTAATAATATTGTCTATTGCCTCATAGGATTCTTTAATAGGGAAAAACTGCCAAGCATGCCAGACGCCACTCCAAGTTTGTAGTTCTACATTGACATTTTTATCTCTTAACTTTTTTGAAAATTCAATTGCATCGTTATAAAGTAGCTCATCAGTTGAAACTTGAATCAAAACATCAGGAAAGCTTTTTACATCAGCGTAAATAGGTGAAAGAATTGGATTACTGGTTCCATATTCTCCTGCATAATACTCTCCTACTTCATACATGCCTTCGATAATAATTGTCACATCTTTATTTTTTAAATACTTCTTGTCCTCTGCTGAATCTGATAAATCCAACCATGGCGAAAGAAGAATTAGATTATCAGGCTTGATATTATAAGAATCATCAACAGTGACTCCAGTCGCAAGTCCTCCACCAGCTGATTCACCAATCCAAATACTTTGTTGGTTTTTGTGAAGTTCATCAATATAGCTCACAGCTAGTTTTGCGTCATCGTGAGCAGCAGGAAAATTATGCTCTGGGCTCAACCTATACTCAAAAAAATATATTATTAAGTTAGAATTATTCGAAATTATTGAAATCAAATTTTTATGAGAATTTATACTACCAGCAAAATAACCGCCGCCATGAAAATAAACTCCATATTTTTCCTTGTTTGCGTTTGGAGGAGTGAACTTGAACGTTTTAACAGGGGCTCCATGAATTTCTTCAAGCAAAACTTCTTCATTATATTTATGTAGTTTTTGACCTGAAGTGTTAAGGTTATTCCTTGAGTCTAGTGCGTAATCCATGCGTTCCTGAAATGTTGGATTGTTAGATGTAACATCGAGTCTTAATCTATCTCTAACTTTCCTTAACCTTAAAATATTGACGTATAAAGGGGTTCTAATAAAAAGTGGTAGTTTAGGAATAAATTCGATCGTAAATTTTTCAAGAATTGTTGCTAATAAAGATATCACAGTACAATTATACACCTTTAGATGATTACAAAAAAAATATATAATAGATAGATGAAAAGTGAACTAGGAAAAATAGCAATATTAGGCTCGGGTGAGACTAGTCCTAATTTAGTTAGTGTGCATCGGGAACTTTTAGATGATGCAGCATCATCTAATTGCTATATGATTGACTCACCATTTGGATTTCAAGAAAATGCTAATCAACTTGTTGAGAAAATCCAAGATTTTTATAAAACGAGTTTAAATATAAAGATGAATTTAGCTTCATTTAGAAAAATTGAAGAGCTTAACAGTAAATCTTTTTTTAAAACAATTCAATTATTAGAAAGTGCATCATTCATTTTTGCTGGTCCTGGTAGCCCTAGCTATGCAAGCAAACTTTGGTCAGATAATCAAATTCAATCAATATTGTTGGACCATCTTTCAAAGGGGAAAAACGCTTTGTTTGCAAGCGCAGCAGCTACAACTTTAGGTGAGAATACACTTCCAGTCTATGAAATATACAAAGTTGGTAAAGACCCTTTTTGGGAAAAGGGATTAAATATTTTAAATGCTTATGACTTATCCTGTTCAGTTATTCCACACTTTAATAACAAAGAAGGAGGTAACCATGATACTAGTTATAGTTATGTTGGGAAAAATAGAATCGAAAAGCTTCTTGAACAGTCATATTCAAACATTCTTGGTATAGATGAACATACTGCAGTAATTATTTCTGGTAAAGAGGGCTTGTTTCTAGTAAAGGGCATAGGAAAATTAACAGTAATTAACAAAAAAGGGATTCATCAATTTGATAATGGAACTACTGAAGATTTATCAGTTCTTCAAGGTCTCCTTCAACCAGATAAAAAAATTATAGAAAATCAGGAAGAAATTTTGGAAAATGAAAGCCAAGATACTATTTATTTAAAACAAATTGCAAAACTAGAAATTGAAATTGAAAAAAATAAAAAGAACAATGAACGTTTTTCACAAATAGTAGAGCAGCTTATTTCTCTTCGTGGAAAGCTAAGAGAAGAAAAAAATTACGAGCTTTCAGATACTATCAGAAATATATTGGAATCATGTAATTTGCAAATTGAAGATACTGGAAATGATATAAAGTGGTCTATTCTTGATTAGCTTTTGGATAGTGTCCTAATATGTTAAATTCCTTACTTACTAAATCTATCCTTTGAATCAATTCATGCTGTATATTTGAATCACTCAATTCATAATCAATATAAAATTTGTATTCCCATGGCCTCCCTAAAATTGGTCGAGATTCTAGTTTTGTTAAGTTAATATTTAAATCGTTAAAAATATTTAAAGATTTAAGTAATGAACCAGGCTTATCGTCAGATATTAAAACTGAGGAAAATTTGTCATTAATTAGTAAAAGTTCATGAGGTTCTAATCCTATAAATAAAAATCTTGTAAAATTTTCTAAGTCATTAGAAATATTTTTTTCTAAGATTTTAAATCTATCATCACTATCAAAATGTTCTCCTGCTATCGCAGCGGTTGTGTTGTCATTTGTTCTTAATACTTCATAAACACTTCCGGCAGTGTCGAAAACAGGTGTAATTTTAAAATTATATTTTTGTAGATATTTACTACATTGCTGAAGTGCTTGAGGGTGAGAAATTACGTTAGATATCAATTCTAAATTAGATTCTGGAAGTGCAATTAAACTATGTTTAATTTTCTTTATATATTCGCCAAATATACTCAACTCACTTTCAATTAGCTCCTCATAAGCTTCAATTACTGTCCCAGCGATTGAGTTTTCTACAGGAAGAAGCCCAAAATTTCCCGACTTACTTGCAAAATCAATCAAAGACGAGAAGGTTTCACATGGTTGATAAAGTGAATCTGGAAAAATAGTTTTAAGTAATTGCTCAGAATATGATCCAGGAGTTCCCTGATAAGCAATGGTTATTTTATTCTTCATCAATATACTCCAATGCTTTCAAATATCCATTTATGCCCTCACCAATAATTGAGTACTTAGAAAATTCTTTTATGAGATTTCTCTTTCTAAAATCTTCTCTATTATTTATATCTGAAATATGTACTTCAACAATGTTGTTATTTTGAGAAAATATTGATATTGCATCTCTTATTGAGATACTTGTATGCGTAAAAGCTCCTGGGTTAAAGATAAGCCAAGTATCATTCAATTGACTGATCATTTGAATGTAATCTACAATATCTCCTTCATTGTTGGATTGAAAAAATTCAACTTCTAAATTTAAGCTTGATGCTTTACTTTCAATTGTGTGAATTAATTCTACATAGGTTGTTTGGCCGTATTTCTCCAATTCTCTTATTCCAAGAAAATTAAGATTAGGACCATTAATAATAAATATTTTTTTAATAATCAATCACCTCAAATAATTGATCAAAGCTTAGATTTATTATATTTGGCATAGAGATACCTGAGAGAAGTACTATATCAACATTGTCAGTTAAGCTTTTTTTATCATTCTTTAATGCTTCCATAATAGAGTTCTTTCCTTTAGAAAATTTATAAGTATAGTTGTAGTCAATTTTTTCTAGATATTCTAGATAGGAGTTGATTACTTCTTGAGGTAATCCCATATGTTGCTTTGAAAGCAATAACTCATAATAAATTCCAATTGCTACAGCCTCCCCATGTGAAACTTTAAATTCAGAATCTCTCTCGATGAGATGTCCAATAGTATGGCCAAAGTTTAATAATTTTCTTTTATTTAATTCTGTAAAGTCTTCGCGTACTATATCCAGTTTTATTTTTATTCCTTTTTTAATTGTATTGAGACTAACTTTGTAATCTGAACTCAGACATAACTCTTCATAAATCTCATTACTTCCTATTAGGCCATGTTTAATTAGCTCAATTAAGCCATCCTTATAATCTTTTTCAGTGAGAGAATTCAGTAATTCATGACATACAAAAATTGATTCAGGCTGGGTAAAGGTTCCTATTTGATTTTTACCATAATCATTATTGAAACCATTTTTTCCACCATGTGCTGCATCAACCATTGCGAGAAGAGTTGTTGGTACAAAACTAAAAGAAACACCTCTTTTATAAGTACTAGCTGCAAATGCACATACATCCAAGAGAACTCCTCCTCCTATTATTAACAAATTGCTCAATCTATTTAAATTATGCTCAAATAATACATTCCAAACCTTTTCAACAGATTCTAAATTTTTTGTCCTTTCAGAAATAGCAATATATAAAACGTCTGTATTGAGAAATTTTTCAAAATTGTAAAATTCTAAATTAGAATCAATGATTACTAGGTCGTGATTGTTATTGGTTTGATTCAAATCAGTTAAAAGCTCTTGAAGACTTTCTAAATATTTATTTCTATCTGTCATTTATTAATTTCCAAAGCATTGAGTACCGAAATGTATAAACTATCCTCACTTGAAATTGATAATATATGTCTAAGCGATTGATATTTTTCTGTTCTTTTTTCGAATAAAGCTCTTACTGATTCCTTACCAAGTCTAACTAAAGGTCTGTTAGAGTTTTCAATTCTTTCCCAAAGAGTGTTGAAATCCACTTCAAGATAAATCGATTTGCCACTTTTTAATATATGTTGATAGATTTCATTATTTTCAACCGCTCCCCCTCCTAATGCTATTAGGTCGAATCTATCAACTTGTTTAAAAAATTCTTCTTGTTCTATTGTTCTAAAATAACTTTCTCCCTTATCAACAAAAATTTTATTTATTGGTCCATATAGATTCTCAATGTGGAGATCAAGATCCATACAAGCAATGTCTTGTTTAGAATTTATTTCTTCTATAAGAGTACTCTTACCAGCACCCATAAACCCACACAAAAAGTTGCTTCTATTCGTTTTCATATCCCATTAACCATTTTTTATTACTTAACTCAAAGTCTTCAATATTATAATTTTGAAGATCTTGTACTCTTTTTGCTATCTCATCTTTTGAATCACCACCAGTTTTTTCAAGAAGAGAATTTAATAAATCTAATGAAAGAACCCCCTCAAATATCGGAACTGCTCTTGGTACTGCACACGTATCAGATCGTTCATAAATTGTTTCGGTTTCTTTGCCTGAATGAAGGTCTACGCTCTTGATTGGTGTCAGGGTTGTACTGATTGGTTTAAGATATGAAGTTATCATAATCGGTTCACCAGTCGACATTCCTCCCTCAAACCCCCCTAAGTTGTTAGATATTCGTTTAATTTTATTATTATCTAGTTTCATTTGGTCTTGCACTTCAGTGCCATATTTCTTTGATGCTTCAAAACCATTACCAATTTCTACTGCTTTAACACTCTGAACTGAAATCATAGAGGATGAAATTTTTGCATCCAGCTTTCTATCAAAATGAACATAGCTTCCACACCCTGGAGGATAGTTAATTGCAATGCACGTTATTGCGCCGCCGAGCGTATCCTTTTTCTTTCTTGCATCTTTTATCTCCTTAATCATCAAGTCGGCAGCATTTTTATCAGGGCAGGATACATCAGATTGGTCAATTAAATTTTTAAAAGAATCGATATCAGAAATGTCTGTTAGATTGAAACTTTGACTACCTATAGATGAAACAAATCCAACTAATTGGATATGTAATTGAGAAAGTATCTGATGAGCAATTGCACCAATAGCACACCTTATAGCAGTTTCACGTGCGCTAGCTCTTTCTAGTGTGTGACGGATATCATCATGGTTATATTTTAAGGTTCCTACTAAGTCTGCATGGCCTGGCCTTGGAACAACATAAGGTTCTATTTCTTTGTCTTTCCAGTTTTGCCAATCTTGATTTATTATCTTTAATGCAATTGGACCACCAGTAGTAAGTTTATTTACAACACCAGAAGTAATTAATACTTGATCTTTTTCAATATTCATTCTTCCACCAGATCCAAGAGTTTTTTGTCTTCTAGAAAGGAATTTATCAATATATTCTTTTGTGACTTCAAAATTTGATGGGATGCCTTCAACAATTGCCGTAAGTTCAGGACCGTGACTTTCTCCAGCTGTCAGGTATTTAATCTTCATTTTTTAACCTTTCCAGTATCTCATGGTAAACATGATCAAACTTGATTTCTTGTGCTGTCCATAAATTAAATGATGAAATAGCTTGTCCAATTAACATAGTTGTACCATCAACATTCTGAACATTCTCAGGAAGCCCTTCTGTAAGTTTTGAATTAGTTTTATATCCAAAGTTAAAAAAAAGTTCTAGATTTTCAAATAATTCATAAGGCACTGGAAGAATTTCATCTTCAAAAGGAGGCATTCCAATCGGTGTTGTATTGATTAAAACTTCAACTTCAGGTAAAAAATTTAATACTTCACTGTATAATTTTGTATTTTTATCTTTTTGTCTTGAAGCAACTGTGACTTCATTACTTGAATCACAAAAATATTTGAAAGTTTGAGTGCTTCCTCCATTGCCAAGAATTAATATTTTTTTATTTTTTAAGTCATAGTTAATAAATTCAAAGGTTTTATTTAGTCCTTCGATATCAGTATTAGTAGCATGGATTAAAGAATTTTTGAGTACTACTGTGTTAACAGCCTGAGTACCATGAGCCAGTTTTGTTAGTTTAGAACTATCTTTACTATTTATTAATTCATAAATTTTTCTTTTGTGAGGGATTGTTACATTGTAACCATCATACTTACTGTTAAGAGCTTCAAATTTTTCAACATTCAAATTTTCAACTGCTAATTTTTCATAAACTAAATCTACTCTTGAAAATTCTGCAAGCATATTATGTATAGAAGGTGAAAGAGTTTTCGTTAGGGGCCAACCTAAAATTCCAATTTTAAGAGACATATTCTGCTCCTATCTTTTCAAGATCAGAAAAAAAACTTGGATAAGAATCAGAAATACAATCAATGTTATCAATTTTAATTTCTGAATTAATACATATGTTCGCAACTACTCCCGTCATAGCAATCCTATGGTCTTCTTCTGTTTTAATAATTCCGCCTTGAAGTTCTTGAATTCCCGAAATCTTATATCCATTACTATTAGTATTTATTTGACCACCAAGATTAATAATAAAATTTTCCATTGCCATTATTCTGTCTGACTCTTTAAGCCTCAATTCTTGTGCACCCTCAACTACTGTATTTCCTGCTGCTTGTGATGCAAGAAGTGTAAAAACTGGAAACTCGTCCACCATATCGGCAACATCTTTAGCTTCTACTATTACCCCTTGTAATCTAGATTTTTTCACAACTATGGTTCCAATATTTTCATTATTCTTAATTTCAACATCTTTGATAGTTATGTCTGCATTCATTTTTTTTAAGATTTTTAAAAATCCAATTCTGCGTTCATTTAATAAGACATTTTTAATATTTAGTTCTTTGATTTTAAGAACTCCTATTGCTATTAGAAATGCGGCAGAGGAGGGATCGCCAGGTACATAGTAATCAATATTTTGTAATCTCGATTTGGGCTCTACTGTGACACTATTGCCCAACCTAACTAAGTTGACACCCATAAGACTTAACATTCTTTCCGTATGGTCACGAGTAGGAGTTTCCTCAGTTATAGTAGTTTGAAAATTTTCATGATAAAGAGATGCGAGTAGTAAACCACTTTTGACTTGAGCACTTGGTTTATGTGAATGTATGTGTTCGAATGCATATTCCGAAGGTGTGAAAACCAATGGTAATTTGCCATTACTATCTTTGATCTTTGCTCCGTTTTCAGTTAGTGGCCTAATGATTCTCTCCATAGGCCTTTTACTTAATTGGGAACTTCCCTCTAATGTAGATTCAAATTTCTGTTTGGAAAGAATTCCCGTAAGCAATCTAGCTGTGGTCCCTGAATTAACAGCATTTAAGGGTTCTGAGGGTTTTTGTAAGCCATTTAAACCCACTCCTTCAATTTCAATATAATTCTCTGAAGGATTATTAATTTTCACACCCATTTGTCTAAAAATTTTTATCGTTGAAAGAGTATCGCCTGATAATAAAATATTCTTAATTTTTGATACACCAGTTGCTAAAGAGGCAAGTATTACAGTTCTATGAGAAATTGACTTATCGCCAATAATATTTATTGATCCCTCTATGCTGTTCATTATGACAAATCTCTTTCTCCAAATTTGTTTGCTAAAGCTCTTCTCCATTCCACAGTTTCAAATAAATACTGATTCATTATTCCTTCATCTTCAATAGATAAAATTTCTTGAAGTTCATAAATTAATTTAGTAATTAATTTCTTTACGTTTTCCATATTTGTAAGATACATATCTGAAATCATATTTGGTGAAGTTCTTGATAGTCGTGTAGCACCATCGAAACCCCCCGATGCTAAATCAAGTAACTGGGTAAGATTTTGTTCTTTCATTGCTACCGAAACTAAGGCAGAACTTAACATATGAGGCAAATGACTTGTTAGGGAAATCAGTTCATCGTGCTTTTCTGAGTCAATCCAGATTTCTCTTGAGTCAATTAATGAAACGAAGTTCGAAGCAATTTTGTTTACTTCATCATTTGACGAATTTGTCTTGCAAAGCAAAAAAGGAGCGTCATTATAAATCCAAGGGTTTGGTTCCCATGTTTCATTGTCAGCAACTCCACAAAGTGGATGTCCTCCGACACAAGGAATTACTGAATTGTCCATTTTTAGTCTTATCAAATGTTTTGTTCCTCCAAGATCCATAATTAATTTTGTTTTGATTTGAGTAAAATCACTATCAAAAAAACTAATAATCTCATTAATTGGCATAGACAAAACCGTTAAATCATAATCATCTTGAGAATCAAATTCATTGTTCAAAGCACCATATTCTTTTGCTCTAACAACATTTTGTTCAAGGATATCAGTACCACTTACGAGGATTCCTTTTTCAACTAATTTTAGACCTAGATTTGTACCCATTAGACCTAGGCCTATTATGTGAACTTTCTTTATCATTTATATAGACCTTCCAACCGCCTTTGCGACAATTGAAGTTTTATCAATTAAAGTTTTTAATTCTGTTGGTAATAATGCTTGCGGACCATCACATAAAGCCTCATCTGGTCTTGGATGAATCTCAATTAAAAGACCGTCTGCTCCAGCAGCTATAGCTGCCAATGCTACCGGTTCAACTAATTGATTGTCGCCAGTTGCATGACTTGGATCAGCAATGACTGGTAAGTGACTATTTTGTTTTAGAAATGGAATTGCATTAATATCAAATGTATTTCTAGTTGCAGTTTCATATGTTCTAATACCTCTTTCACACAACATAACATTTTCATTGCCTCTTGATAGAATGTACTCACTAGCAAGAAGTAGCTCATCTAATGTTGCGGACATTCCCCTTTTTAATAAAACAGGAAGTTCGGATTCCCCTACTGCTTCAAGCAGCTTGAAATTTTGCATATTTCTTGCCCCAATTTGCAAAACATCTACATAATTTTCCATCATAGATAAATGCTGGGCGTCCATAATCTCACTAAATAAAGGTAGAGAAGTTATTTCGGAGGCTTCTTTTAACATCTTAAGGCCATCCTCACCAAGCCCCTGAAAGCTGTAAGGAGAGGTTCTTGGCTTGAATGCACCACCTCTTAATCCATTTGAGCCAGCTTCTTTTGCTGCTAATGCAGTTTCAATAGTCTGTTCTTGGGTTTCGGCACTATCAGGTCCAGCAATTATTGCTAACTTATCTCCTCCAATAGACAAATCTTTTATTTTTACTACTGAATTATCTTTTTTATAGTTTTTACTTGCTAGCTTATACGGCTTACCAACAGGTATTACCCGACTTACATTTGGTAATAATTTCATCACTGCTCTGTGGTCATCATTAACTTTTCCACTAACAGCTATAACATTTCTCTCAACACCATAAATTACCAAAGGTTCGTGCCCTTGCTGAATTGCCTTCTCTTTAACCTTCTCTACATCTTCATCACTTGAAGATTGTTTCATTACTACTATCAATTTTCCTCCTATAAAAAAAAATCGGGCCTTTGCCCGATTCTACAATACATACTTTAGGGCAACTTATATGTGCTCACTAAAGTAAAAGTATCTGTTTTTTAAATTCATTAGAAATATACTAGCAGGAAATTTATTAATACAAATAAATTTTTACCTATCTGGTCTTAAGGTTTTGGCATCATTTAAATATACGTGCTTAATATTATTTTTGCTGTTGTTAATTGTTAAAAGTATCCTAATGCAACCATCCAGATCATCTTTAATATTTGGAGCAACAGTATCAATTGCAGCAACAGAAACCATACCTAACTCTCTGAATGCCTTTGCTGGAAAAGCTTGATCTAAATCCTGTGTTACAGTAAACAATGCGAATACTACATCTTCTTCAGTAATGTCATTTTCCTCCATAACTGACAGAATTAATGATTTTGCCGAAGAAATAATACTCGACTCATTATTATCAACTACAGCTATTGCGCCACGAATACTTTTCATAATATTTGTTTACTATATAAAAAGAGTGGAACAATGTCCACTCTTTTTTAAAAACTAAGATGTGACTTAGTTACATCATGCCTTCCATGCCACCCATACCCCCAGCTGGCATTGCTGGCTCATCTTCAGGTTCTTCTGCAATCAAAGCTTCTGTTGTTAAAACAAGTGAAGCAATCGATGTAGCATTTTGAACTGTTGACCTAGTTACTTTAGCTGGGTCAATAACTCCCTCTTTAACAAGATCAGTTGTTTCACCAGTAGCTGCGTTTAGTCCAACATTACCTTTTTCAGATTTTACTTTTTCAACCATTACTCCGCCTTCGTATCCGGCATTAACGGCAATCTGACGTAACGGAGATTCCAGAGCCTTTTTAACTATATTACGTCCAACAACTTCTCCTTCAGAACCTCCAGAAATTTTATCTATTGAATCCTGTGCTCTTATTAGTGTTACTCCACCACCAGCTACAATTCCTTCTTCTACAGCAGCTCTTGTAGCAGCTAAAGCATCTTCAATTCTCATTTTCTTTTCTTTAAGCTCCACTTCAGTTGCTGCGCCAACTTTTACAACTGCTACTCCTCCTGAAAGTTTTGCTAATCTTTCTTGTAGTTTTTCTTTGTCCCAGTCTGAGTCAGATTCATCAATTTCAGATTGAATTTGTTTTACTCTTCCTTCTACATCAGCTTTTTTTCCATTACCATCAACAATGGTTGTAGCATCTTTTTTAACTACTACTCTGGCAGCTTCGCCTAACATATCAACTGTTGTGTTTTCTGTTTTAAGACCTAGTTCTTCAGATATAACTTCTCCACCAGTAAGAATTGCGATATCTTGTAACATTGCTTTTCTTCTCTCTCCAAATCCAGGAGCTTTAACTGCAACTGATTTAAACGTTCCTCTTAAGTTGTTTACAACTAAAGTTGCTAGTGCTTCACCTTCTACATCTTCAGCTAAGATCAACAATGGTTTGCCTGAATTCATAACCTTTTCTAATAAAGGTAACAAATCGTTTACAGCAGTAATTTTTGAATTAACAATAAGAATGTAAGGGTTTTCTAGTACTGCCTCTTGTCTATCAGCATCAGTCACAAAATAGGGAGAGATGAATCCTTTATCAAATTGCATACCATCAGTGAATTCCAATTCCATTCCAAAGGTTTGACCTTCTTCTACAGTTATAACACCATCTTGACCTACTTTATCCATAGCGCCAGCAATTGTTTCTCCAATCTCAGTATCTGCAGCAGAAATTGATGCAATTTGTGCAATCTCTTCTTTTCCGCCTATTGATTTTGAAAAACCTGCAATAAAGTCTGTTACAGCTTTAGATGCTTCAAGCATTCCCCTTTTAACTTCCATAGGATTAACACCTGTAGCAACAGCTTTCATTCCCTCATTTACCATTGCCTGTGCTAGAACTGTAGCTGTAGTGGTGCCGTCACCTGCTACATCATTTGTTTTAGAAGCAACTTCTTTAGCAAGCTGTGCACCCATATTTTCATAAGGATCTTCTAAGTCCACCTCTTTAGCAATAGTGACACCATCATTGGTAATGGTTGGTGCACCCCATTTTTTTTCTAAAACTACATTTCTTCCTCTAGGGCCTAATGTTACTTTTACTACATCTGCAAGTTTGTTAACTCCTGCTTCAAGCCCTTTTCTAGCTACTTCATTAAAAACTAATGTCTTTTTAGCCATTAAATTCTCCTCTTACTTACTAACTTTGGCAAGAATA
>MDTB01183240.1_pt1 | contig 15854 bp, 13 predicted proteins | sample 811161 | NCBI WGS metagenome assembly MDTB01 (sample SAMN05326650, study PRJNA326480) | marine metagenome | isolation source: seawater | place: Mediterranean Sea | collected 2009 | reverse complement strand
TGAAAGTTAAATTATTAAATTTATGTTCAAAATTTTTTTCATCTTTTTTTGAATTAAAAAAATTCTGAACGAGTTGCTTATATTTTAAAACAAATAAAAAAAGTTTATTTTTAAATGAATCCTCATATTTATTAAGGTCACTATTTTTAATCAGTCTTTGAATTACCTTGCTTATCTCAATAGATGATAGAGTGTTTTTTTTTTTAAAAAATTTATAACTTACTTCTTTTTCAAATTTTTTATTTAATATTTTTTTTTTATATTTTTTTGTTTTTATAAAATTAATAATATCTTTTTTTTTCAATAATTCTTTTCCACATTTATTATAGAATTTTCTCTCAAATTTTTGGTCTTTGAGAGGAATAAATGAAATTACGGGAGTATCCATAAATTTAGCTTCAAGTGCTGTATGACATCCTGAATGAATCATAAATTCTGCAAAATTAATTACCTCTGAAGAGGAATAATCATCAAGTACAAAAACATTTTTCAAATTTTCATCTAAAATAGCCTGCCAAAGTAACTTTATTTCTGATGGGTGTGGTCTTATTATAAAATTAATATCTTTAATTGATAAAGATAAATCTTTTATTAAATTTAAATACTCTTTAAGAATTGTAGTTTTCCAAATATCTCTTCCAAATCTAAAATCCTCAGTTTCTGTATTGATTAAATTTTTTTTTTTTTCATCTTTATAGTAATTTTTTCTATCTTTTAATGTTTTCCATAAAGGCTTCTTAGTAAGTATAGATCCAAAGTTTGAACTAATTACTGCATACTTTTTATTTGGTAAAAATCTAAGTCTTTTTTTATTGTCAATTTTTTTTAATATCTCACAAACATCAACTCTGGCACTACCTGTAATAAAAAATTTTTCTTTAAATTTAGGATATTTTTTTTTTAAATAATTGTAATCTAAGTGTCCCCAACAGAAAATAGCTGAAGTATTTTTTAGTGTTTGGGGAGAAAATCTTAAAGTTATAAAAGAATCTAAATTACTGTGAGTTACCCCACATTCTTCATCAATTGAGGTTACAATATTTCCATTTTTTACATAATTCTCTAATTTTTTAAGTTTAGACTTTGTTCTTGAAATACTTTTGTCTAAAAAAATTCCTGGACTTAGTTTATTTCTTTCTAAGTAATTATGAATATTACCTACATAAATAGTATTTCCATTTATGGCCGAATACATACCTATCAAAATTCTACTTAGCAATTCCCTTTGCTTAATTTCAATTTTTAGATAAACATTTGCCATAAATTTTATTATTTTATTTGTATAATAGATAATCTTATTTTAATTGTATATAAATCAATTATGGTTTTAATTCTTCAATATGAATATTAAAAACTTTATCCATCAATCTTTATTTCTTTTAAACAAGAAAGAAAAGAAAAAAATATTTCTATGCTTAATTTTTTTAATTTTTACTGGAATTTTAGAAGCTTTAAGTATCGGCTTAATTTTACCATTAGCAACAATAATATTTGATCAAACAAAATTAGTTGAATATTTGGGATACCTTAATATTATGTCAATTGAAAATCTTGATTATAAAATAATTATATTTTACTCTTTAACTATAGTTTTTTTTATTTATTTGTTCAAAAACATTTTTTTGTTATGTTCTGAATTATTTCAAATTAACTTTTTACTTAAAGCTCAAAAGAGAGTTGAAATTTTTTTTTATAAAAACTATATAAATAGAAGTTTTAAGTTTCATAGGGAGTCTAACAGCTCTAAATTAATCCAAACAATAATTGGTGAAATAAAGGCATATTTTTCTAGGGTAATTAAACAATCTTTAATTTTGATTAATGAGATAATAGTTATAATTTTTATTACAATTGTAATTTTGTTTAGCTTACCAAAAGAGGGTTTTTTATTAATTTTTGGTGTTACCTTTTTCTTCTTTATTATCTACTATTTATCAATAAGAAAATACATTACTCGTTTAGGAAAATCCTGGAAAATTGCAGAGACATCAAAACTCAATCACGCTCGAGATGGATTTGCATCTATTTCAGATGTAAAAATTTATGATAAAGAGAGTTTTTTTATAAATCTATACAACCAATTTAACTCAATAAGTTTGAGATCAAGAAAATATTTATCTATATTACAATATTTACCTAGATTGCTATTAGAAATGATCTTTATAAGTTTATTCATTTTATTTTTAATATTTATAGTTAATAAAGAACAAAACTTTTCTTTGTATTTACCTCAAATTACGTTGATTGTAGTTGCATCTTTTAGGTTGATGCCTTCAATAAATAAATTATTACTAGCTTCTTCTTCAATAAGATTTGGATTACCCTTGATTGATCATTTAATTAAAGAATATCAAAAGTTTCAGAATGATATAATTATAGAAAAAAGTTTAAATGAAATTAAAATTGAACCTGTAAAAAAAATAAAATTTTCAAATATTTCTTTCAATTACTCTAATAATATTAAAATTTTAAAAAATTTAAATTTTGAAATTAATGAAGGAAAAATATTTGGAATTAAAGGTTCTAATGGAACAGGAAAAAGTACTTTAGCCTATTTAATTTCAGGCTTATTAAGTCCCGTAGATGGACAAGTAATATTGAATGATGAAAAAAAACAATTTAGTGAAAAAATATTATTGAAAAATTCATCCTACCTTTCTCAAAATTTATTTTTATTTGATGATACAATTTTAGCAAATATTACATTTAATAAAAATAAAGATACTAATCAAAAAAGATTGGATAAAGTTCTAGAGTCATTTGATTTAAACTCTGTTTTGGACAAATATAAGGAAAAAATTGATTATGTAATAGGTGAAAATGGTGAAAATCTATCAAGCGGCCAAAGACAGAGAATAGGACTAGCAAGAACTTTTTATTTTAATAAAAAGATAATTATTCTTGATGAGGCTACTAATGCAATTGATGAAAAGTCAGAAAAAAATATTTTTGAAAAAATTTCTAATTTGAAAGAAAATAAAATTATTATAGTTATATCTCACAAAAGTGAGAATTTAGATTTTTGTGATCAAATTTTAGATTTAGATAAAAAATTTATAAGTTAATTTAATAATTTTTCTTTAATAGAATATGCAGATTTTATTAATTTTACTCTAAAACTTTTTTTCCAATTATTCCTTATTGTCCACAATTTTTGGATATCTTCCTTGTCAATTTTGTTTTCATAAAATGTATTTCTCTCGCTTAAGAAACTATTTTTTAAGTTTAGAATCCACCCATTATTATAACCCAAAAATTCATTATCAATTATATAAAGTCTATTTTTTTGGAGAATAATATTACTTAGAGTTAAATCATTATGATTGACATAGATAGGTAACTTTTTTAATTTGTAAAATAGTTTATCTCTTTTTTTTCCAGATCTTGCATAAATATGCCCAATATAATCAAATGCTATATTATTAAAGCTTAATTTTTTGAGTTCTTTAATTATCAGATACATCCTATTAGATATCATTTTTTTTTTTATCTCACTTATTCTTTTATCTTTTAAAGTTTGACCATCTATCCATTCCTCAACTATAAAATTTTTATCAAAAGTAATTAGTTTCGGGAAATACTTCGACAAATTTGAATTTGAAATTTTTAGTCTCAAATTAATTTGGTTTTCATCATTTGGAGAATAAACTTTAACTTTTCTTTTTTTAATAAAGCCATAAGCAGAGAAATTTCCATTCACATTTATAAAATTTGATCTTATTGGTCTCAGATCTTTTATTATAAATCTACCAATTTTAATTTCTTTCATTTTAAATTTTTGTAGAATCAAAACCATGATTAAAGATTAAATCAAGAATAGATAAATTTCCAAGCCAGCCTATTTTATCTTTATTATTAAATTGATCATAAATTATAGGAGTATAATTCTGATATTCGAGAGATATTTGTGAAATTTTAAATCTTTTTTCGTCAATATAATTTTTAGATAGTTTGTTTGCATAATAATGATTTGAACTAATTTTTTTACATATGTTAATTAATTTTTCATCTTTTTTTCCTGAAGTCATTAATTTCGAACTCATGTCAAATTCAGTTTCGAACTTAAAATTTTTTGAAATATATTTGATTATATAAATATTTAATTCCGCAAGAGAATTAAAACGAGTATTAATAATTTCAAATATTTCAGGAGAATAGTGATCGAAATATGGAGAATTTTGATACACCTCTTTTATTGAATTTATGTGAACTTTTTGCCATACTTCAGAATAGTCAATTTGCGCTTTATTTAAATTATTATTTTTGGTTTCTTTAGAAATAGGTACTGTTAGCCATTTTGTTTCTAATGATTTTTTTGACTTTCTTATTTTATTTCTATTTTTCCACTCTCTTTTTATAAATTTAACATCATCTAAAAAAATAAATTTCTTAACATTTTTAATCATTCCAAAGTAGCCACACCAAGGAAAATAATGAGGTTGTAAAATTGAACATTTCATTATGTTTTTTTTAGTATTCTCATTAACTCTGATGGTTGTTTTGATATTTTAAATTTCTTTAATTTAACTAAAAGAAATTTTATTTTAATTAAGTCATCATAATCATCAAGAGTCAATTTAAGGTTTGGAAATTTATATTTGGTTTTTTTTAGTTTTAAAAACGAAAATTTTTTTTTATGATCAAAACAATAATTTTCAATATGTTCCCTATAAGTTTTTTTTTTTGCTATTCTATTGATATTGTAGATAGTGTCTTTTTTAAACAAACAAAAACTAAACCCGAAAGGCTCTAGATTATTTTTAAAAGGTGAAAAAAGATCTTTACCAGATTTTATAAAATTACTAATATGATTATCCTGAATTGTTGGCATAAACAAAGGACAATCAGCGTTTGCCCTCAAAATAATATCATAATTTGCTCCATAAATGTTCAACGACTTTATAATTCTAGATAGCACATCTTTCTCAGAGCCTATTACAGTGTGAATATTGTTTTTTTTAGCTAATTTTATCAAAACTTTATCCCTTTTTTTTTGACTTGTTGCTAAAATAATTTTGTCGATTTTTTTGCATCTTTTTAATCTTTTAATAAAGTATTCTATAAGAGTGAGTTTATTATTTAAAAGTTTTAGCAAAACCTTATTTTTTAATCTTTCAGAGCCTGTTCTGGCTAATATAATAGCAAGTGTTTTTTTCAATTTATTAAAATATTATTAATTGTTTCCAAACCATTAGGTTTAAAGTTGTATAATTTTTTCAATAATTTCCTTCTATAATCTAAACTTATCAATTTTTCAATTCTGTTTTCTATTAATTTTGATGAAATTTTTGAAAAATATCCAAGCATTATGCATCCAATTTGTTTGCTTAAAAATTTTGAAATATTGATCTGATGTAGGTGTGTACAAATAATCATGAAAGGTATTTTTAAACTTGCTGCTTCAATTTTTGTATATCCACCACCAACTATTAAGGCATCTGCCTCAGATAAATATTTGTAAATATCTTCTTGGGGTTTAGTAATAATGATCCGATCATTTATATTTAATATATCTTTTTTTGTTTGAGCAAAATTCTTTTCACTTACTATTATTCTGATTTTAATATATTTAAATTTTTTAAAAGCCCGTGCAATTTTGATATAAAGATTTTTGTAATATGAGCCTCCCAACACTATATTTATTTTGAAATTTTTTTTATTTTTTTTTTTTTGAAAGTGAATTTTTAGAAAATTTTTCTGTTAATGGAAAATATTTGTATCCTTTAAGAATCTTAATCTTTTTATTCAATATTTTATTCTTATTTACACTAATACCTTGGCAAGATATTAAAATATCTGATATATATTTCCCACTTAAAAGGTCATCGTAAACTATTAATTTCTCAGTATTTTTAAGATAAAGTTTTTGGAGATGTACTGGAGGATTAAGCATTTCAATTATAGATGCATCTGAATTTCCATATTTTTTTAAAATTTGCTTCTCTTTTTTAACTGAAATTTTTTTACTTAACTTTACAATTCTGAATTTATATTTTTTTAAAAAACTTGATAAGTTTTTATCTGTCTCAACAAAAAAAAATACTTTGAATTTTTTTTCTGTTAAATATTTAGCAATATTCAATTGTCTTATAACATTGCCCCAGCCATGATACTGATCACCTTTAGATCTTATAAAAACTTTTTTCATTTAAAATTTCTTCTAAATGACCACATATAATCTTCAGTAGAAATTTTATTAATGTCTCCCCTTCCTAAAATTTTTTCTGTTTTTCTGATCTGAAATATAATCTCTTCCAATTCTTGCTCATCGATTGAAAAAGGATTATCGCTTTCTCTTAATTTTGGGTTAATTGTAAAATGTTTTTCAATAACATTTGCACCAGCAGCTACTGCTAATGGTGGAACATCTGTTCCTCTAGTATGGTCGCTATGTCCAATAGGACAGTTATATCTATTTCTTAATGTGTGAATCATTCTTAAATTGGAATCATATCTTTTTGTTGGATAAGATGAAATTGTGTGCAAAATAATATACGGAGATTGATATTTTTCAAAAATATTTACGACCTCATCCATTTCTTCCAAAGTGCACATTCCCCTCGAAATAACTATAGGTTTTTTTGTTGAACAAATGCCTCGAATTAACTCATGATTATTAATTTCAAAAGCTGCAATTTTGTAAGCATGAGATCCCATTTTCTCAGCAAATTCAAGACTGTTCAAGTCAAATGGCGATGTGAAAACGGTTGCACCAATACTTTTTGCATGATCCCAAATTTCTTTGTCTTTTACACGATCAAACTCCCATTCTTTTAAATTTTTTATGAATTCTTTTGCTTTAGGATTTTGTTTAGTATCATATCTTTTTTCTGATATATAAGTTTGAAATTTTAAAAAGTCAGCTCCTGCTTTTTTTGCTGAGTTAATCATTTCAATTGCTCTTTCAAAATTTCCAAGATGATTCACGCCAAGTTCTGCGATGAACTTAACATTTTCTGAATCTCCAATTTTTTTTGAATTAATTTCAACAGTTTTTCTTGTCATGATAAATTTAATTTTGTTATTATATACTTAATTTTTTTAATTATAAAATTTAAATCTTTAATTTTTAAAGCAGGATAAATGGGAATCTGAAACGATTGATTAAAATATTTTTCGGCATTTAAAAATCTACCTTTAATAATTTTTTTATAATAAGTATGTTTATTTATTGGTAGATATTGTCTTCCCAACATAATGTTTTGATTTTTTAAATAATTTATTAGAAAGTTAGTTTTCGCCTTAGAAAGATTTTTTTTAAAACTTATAATAAAATAATGATAGCTATGTTTTATTAGACTTTTATCATATTTCTGAAAAGTTAAATTCATCCCATTAAATTTTTTAATATAGTAATCTGCAATCTGGTTTCTCTTTTTTATAAAATTTTTCAATTTATTGAGTTGAGACGAGCCCAAAGCACATTGAAAATCAGTAATCTTATAATTGTATCCAAGCTTAATCATATCATTTCTCCAATAAAATTTTTTATTTTTAACTAATCCATGAGATCTTAATATTTTTGCATTTTGATATAATTTAAATGAGTTAGTTAATAATAAGCCTCCTTCACCAGATGTTATAGATTTCACTGGGTGTAAACTAAAAATGATCGCATCACTTTTAGAATTACCTATATATTTACCTTTAAATTTTGCTCCCATTGCTTGTGAAGCATCTTCTATAACATAACAGTTATATTTTTTTGCGATTTGATGAATTTTAGTTAAATTGCAGGGTAATCCACCGAAATGAACAGGTAGGATAAGTTTTTTTTGCTTTTTTTTCAACTTTGATAATTTTTCTTCCAAAATTTCTAAATCAAAATTAAAATCAAAATTATTGATATCAATTAAAATAGGTTTTAAACCATTATAAATACATGCATTAGGTGTAGCAACGAAAGTCATTGCGGACGTAAAAGCTTTAGAATTTTTTTTCATTCCAAGACTTGCTATTGAAATATGTAATGCTGCCGTTGCACTACTAAAAGCAAGACAATATCTAGTTTTAAAGAATTTTGAAACTCTTGTCTCAAATTTTTCTAGTGCCGGGCCTTGACTCAAATTTGATCTTAAAGAATTTACTACAGAAATAATATCTTTTGAATCAATTAGATGTTTTCCATAATAATATTTATTAATCATAATATCATCTAAGGCTTAACATAAATTTTTTTAAACCTTCATCTAAACTTATTTGAGGTTTAAATTTAGTTATATTCATTTGCTTTTTTACTGATGGAACCCTCCTTAAAATATCTTCATAACCAGACTTTTTCATTTTGCTTTTATTATTTACTTTTACAAATTTAATTTTTGATTTTGAATTGGTAAGTTTTATTATTCTATTTGCTAATTCTTTAATCGTTGTTTCTTTGTTATTACCAATATTTATAACTTGGTTTTTAAGATTATTTTTTAAAAAAATTTTATAAAAGATTTCAATACAATCACTAATATATAGAAAACTTCTTGTTTGATTTCCATTACCATATATTTTCAATTTTTGATTTGTTATGGCTTTAGTTAAAAAACTATCTACCACCCTACCTATTAAACCTGGACCGTAAACATTGAATAGCCTAAAAATGATAAAAGAGTTTTTTTTTTTATCTAAGTTTGCAAAAATGGAATGCTCAACTAAAGCTTTAGATGTACTGTAACACCATCTTTTAGTGCTGGTAGCTCCTAAAAGCCTGTCATCACTCTCCTCAAATGGAATTTTGTTGGATTTACCATAAATTTCAGAAGTTGATGTAAAAAATAGTTTTTTTTTATATTGTTTACAGAATTCAATTATTTTTAGTGAAGGATTCACAGTTAAATCTATTACTTTTCCTGTGTTGTATAAGTACTCAGAAGGACTGGCAATGCCTGCAAAATGACAAGTTATATCAGTTTTTGAAATTAAGTTTTTGACAATTTTATAATCGAAAACAGAATTCTTAAAAAAATAAAATTTTTTAAATTCCATTAGTTCGTTTGATCGTTTTTTAATATCCATTCCATAAACTATATGACCTTCAGCTAATAACTTTTTACACCAATGATAACCTACAAATCCGAGTGCTCCAGTAACAAATATTTTTTTTTTATTTTTCTTCATATAAAACTTTTTCTACTAAGTCAGCATAACTTTTATTTTTGTCGAATGGCCAACTAGTATTTTTCCAATCCGGACACTGTTTACAAAATTTATTTGAAAATTCACATTTTAAGTGCTGGTTTCTCAAATCTTTATAAAAATTATTTTTCCAAACTTCGTATATGGAATTTTTTTCATAAGAACATAATTCAGACTTAGCATACCAATCAGTAGGGCAAAATGCTAATTTACCTCTAGCATTTAAAATAACTCTTTCCCAAGGATACAAACACGCTCTTCGATTTTCCTCTGAATCATTCTCTACAACAGCATCATTAACGTTAGATCCACTATTCGTATGAAGTCTTCTTATCAAAACTTGGTCTACGTTTTTATTCTGCCAATATTCTCTAAAACTTTCTACTTCATGAGTGTTTTCTTTTTGTTCAACAAAACTAACAATTATTTTAGTTTTTGCATTTGCTTGTTTTTTAAGATCAATTAACTTAAGTATATTAGATCTTGTTATATCTAGATTTCCACCCACTCTAATTTTTTTATATGTTTCATTTGAGAAAGCATCAGTACTGATATCAATCATGTGTAAGCCCGTTTTTAGAATTTTGTACATTCTTTTTTCATTCAAAAGTGTTCCGTTAGTTGTTAAGGTAACTTTTGTTTTTGAATTTTCTACAGCATCTTGTATCATTTCATAAGACTTAGGGTGCACTAATGGCTCCCCATTACTGGTATATCTAATGTATTTAGTAATACCTTGACCGTAAGTAGATACTTCTTTAATCATTTTTTTATTTAATTTTGGATCAAGCATTCTTTTTCCATAAACTGTGCTCTGTTTAAATTCTGGGTGTGTACAATGAATACAAGCAAGATTACATACTTCAGTCATATCGACCATTACTTGAGAGGGGAATCTGTTTGATAATCTGCCCTGAAAACCATAGGTTGGTGCTTTATTCACCTTAAGTTCCTTTTTTAATTCGTCATACTCCTGCATTTTTCTTTTCATAAAATTTACTGTTAGTTTAGTTTTTTCTGTAATGCCTTTTGGAGTTAAAACATAAAAATAATTTAATTTATTAGGATTTTTTTTAAAATTTTGTGTTTTTATAAATCCCTTATTTTTTAATGCTTTAAGACAATAATTAAGTTTTCCAAGACTAAAGCCTAGCTCTTCAGCTAATTTGCGCTGTGTTGTCTCTGGTTTTTTCTCAATTTTTCTTAAAACATCAAAATGATCTTGATTATATTTCATTATGTTCAAAATTTGAACATTTATATATAGCATATATCCTATTGTAAAGAAGATTGTAGAATTAACGAATTATCTGTTAAACCAGATTTGATAACTTAAATATGAAAATAATTCATTTTTTATGTCAATTATAAAACTAAATAACATGTTTCAAATCTTGAAAAAAAAATCAATTACTAAAGAAATAAATAGGTTTTTGTTTGACTAATAAATTAGATTTTTTGATTATTGGTAATTTCCGGAGTGGAACAAGTTTTCTTTCTAATGTTATAAACTCACATCCAAAGGGATATTGTGTTTACGACCCTTATATATATTTAATAAAAATTTATGATGGTTTTGTTAAAAATAAAAAATTTGATGAAAATAAAGACTTAGATCATTTTATAAAATTAAAAAAAGTTAAGAACCAAAAATGGATTAACTATTTAAGTAAACTAAAATTTTCTGAAAATATTAATTTTAAACAAAAAATATTATTTAAAAAATTACTTTTAAAATATAAATTATACCAGCATCCAAAAATAATTAATCTAAAGATTTCAAAAAAGAAACAAAGTTATAAAGAATTTTTTTTAGATACTCTTAATCAATTTCAAAAATTTAATTCAAAAAAAAGGGGAATTAAAATTGGAACTAAGGTAAGCTGGTGTGAAGAATATCTTCCAGTGTTTTTTAATTCTTTTGAAAATTTAAAAATTATATTTATTTATAGAGATATCAAATCAATTATCAGTTCAGGTATTAAATCAGAGGTACATGGTGAACTTCCTTTGAGACCAATTTTATATTATATCTATTATTGGAAAAAAAGTATTTTATTTTTTCAGAGATATAAAAAAAATATTTTTTCAATTAAGTATGAAAATTTAATTTCTAACTTTCATAATCAAAAAAAAAGATTATATAAATTTCTTGATTTGAAAGATCGAGATATTAAAAGTTTGAAAGATCAATTTGATAAAAAATGGACAGCTAATTCTTCGTATCAAATTCATAACAAAAGTTTAATTAAAGATACAAGGCAATATTATAAAAAAAGATTAAGTAATGATTTGATTAAAACTATCGACTATTTGTGTCAAAATGAACTTTATTATTTAGGCTATAGTAAAAAACCGATAAAAAATCAAAGTAAAAAAAAAATTATAAAGTGTTTAAGTAAATATGATAAAAAGACTGCAATTAAAAAAAAATATCATAAATTTTTAAATTATAATAAATGTCTTCAAGATTTTATTTAAAACTTAAAATATTTTAATTTTAAATTACCCAATTAAATTTCCATTTTTATTAAATAATGCAATTCTATTAATTATATTAAAACGATCCTTTTTTACTTTCGAAAAATAAACATCATCTTTTTGTTTTAAAAAATCTTTTTTATTAGTTAGATTATTTGGATTTATAAATTTTGGCATCTTTTTAATTTTTAAATTTTTTTTAATTAAAAAAATAGACGCAGGATTTAGGTTATTAAAATGATTAGTCAAATAAATTTTATCAAACTTAATTTTTAATTTTTTTAACTTCAAATCTATATTTTTAACGTAGTTATGCTTTTGAAATCTTTTATCTATTTTTTTTTGGCTCAAATAATCTCTTTTTTTAGATAATTTATTGTCGGGTTCTAATAATATTAATTTTTTTTTTGTTATTCTAAATAACTCTTTAATAATATTAATTGCCATTTTTTTATTAGGTTCAATTACATGGCATGTTGTTACTATATCTATACTTGAATCTGGAAGAGGAATTTTATAATTATCATTAACAAAAAAATTGACTTTATTTAAGGATATATTTTTTCTTTTTAAGAATTCAACACCGTGAAAAAGTCTTAAAAATGAGATATCACAAGAAAAAAAGGTTTTGGAGTTTCTCCTTTTTATATTCTTTATTAATGTATAAAAATTTGTAAGTTCCCCACCACCAAAATCTAATAATGTTTTAAAATTTGTAGAATTTACCTCTTTTATTAAATTTCTTAAATTTTTAAAACTTTTTTTATAATCATACATTTTGATATAACTACCAGCTTGAAGATCGTATGATAATTTTATTATTTGAGCTTCTGTTAATTTTGAATTTTTTCTGAGATATTGGTTAATATTTTTTTTTTTTATTATTTTTTTTAGTTTTTTCAAGTCTAATTTTTTATTCATCAATTTTTGTTAACTAAATATTCATCTAATACTAAATAATCTATTTTGTATTTTAAGAAACACTTAATTGCATCTTCTGGTGAATTAACAATAGGTTGTCCCTTAATATTGAATGATGTATTTAATAAAACAGATATACCTGTTTTTTTTTTAAATTCTCTTATCAAACTATAAAATTGTTTATTTGATATTTTGTTTACAGTTTGCACCCTTGACGAACCATCAACATGAACTGTAGCTGAAATTTTATTATCATATTTTTTTCTTGCATTAAAAGCTATTAACATATGTTCACTTCTCTGATCAATTTCAAAGTATTTTTGTGCATCTTCTTCCAATACTGCGGGAGCAAAAGGTCTAAAGTATTCTCTAAACTTTACATTTTTATTTATATGATCTTTCATTTCTAAAGGATATGGGCGTGATAATATACTTCTATTTCCTAAGGCTCTTGGACCAAATTCTGCTGGACCTTGAAACCAACCAATTATTTTTCCTTCATCTAACAATTTTGCTGTTTCAGAATATATATTTTTAGGTTTTGTAAATTTAATTTTATTTTTTTGATTTTTGATAATTTTTAAAATTTCTTTTTTAGAATATCTTGAGCCTAAATAAAAAGTAGGATTTTTTAACTTAAGAGAGCTTATTTTTTTTTCTAATCCTACGATTGCTGCACCATAGGCTGTACCGGCATCACCACTTGCAGGTTTTACAAAAATTTCTTTAAATAATTTTGACTTGTTAATTGCTCCATTTAGTGAGCAATTTAATCCAACCCCTCCAGCTATACATAAATAATTTAAATTATACTTCTTTTTTAAAAATCTTAAAATTTTAATTACTACTTCCTCTAATCTTGTTTGTAAAGCTGCTGCTATATCTTTATGTTTTTGTTTGATTTTGCCGTTTTTATTTCTTGGTTGGCCAAAGACTTTGAAAAATTTATCACTAAACCATTTATCTCTTTGATAATTGTATGATATCCAGTCTTTGTTAATAGAAAATTTACATTGACCATCATATTTAATTAAACTTCTAAAAAAAGATATGTAACTTCTCTTAAGGTTGGGAATTTTTTTTTTAGAATTTCCATATGGAGCTAAACCCATTACAATTCCTTCATCATAAAATGGTTTCCATCCAAGAAAGTAGGTAAATGCTGCATAAATTAGGCCAAGTGAATCAGGAAACTTGTTATTTTCGGATAAAACCTTTATTTTTTTATTTGTACCAATTCCAAATAAAGTTGTGTCTATTTCCCCTAGGCCATCACAAGAAAAAATTAAAGATTTTTTAAATCCACTTGGGTAGAAAGCGCTAGCTAAATGGCAAAGATGATGACTCTTAAATACAATTCTATTTTTGTAACTTAGTTTGTCCCTTATTATTTTTTCCAAATTTAAATTTTCATTTATTCTATCAGCCCCATCTAACAAAAAATTAATTTTTCTAGGATCTTTTATTAAGGGTTTTAAAAAAAATTCATTTATGTATCTTATTGGTAAAAAGGCCACACATATAACATCAATATTGTTAATTTTAATTTTTCCAATTTTTAATGCATCATTTATTGCATCAATTGGAAAATCTCTAGTATGTTTTTTTTTTGAGTATCTTTCCTGTTCACAAGCGGCGATAATTTTGTTGTTTTTGATCAAGGCACATGAAGCATCATGACCTAGGTTAAGTCCTAAAATATTCATTAAAATTTATCTATTAAAAGGTCTTACGCCTAGAATAAAAATTCTATAAAAACAATTCAATAAATAGCTCAATTTTCGAACTAAACTTTTCTGACCAAGTTCAAAAGTTAGGCCTCTTGCTATTCGTGGAAGGTGATAAGTAAATAAAAAAAATCGATTTTTTGGTAATCTACACAAAATTTTAAACAAACTTACGAATGGTACAACTCGAAACAAGGGGCCTAAGAGCATCAAATTTTCAATTTTTTTCTTGTCTGGCAAGTTTAGTGCTAAGGAACCTTGATTTTTAGAGCCTGTCCGATCCCACTTTGTAAAATCTTTATCTAAATAACCTTTCTCAATAGAATAAGTTGTTAATTCAGTTCCATAATATGGTTGAAATAAATAAATGTTTAATATGTCTGGATCAAACTCTACTGATTTTTTTAATGACTCTATAGCATCGTCAAAGGTTTCATCTGGTAGGCCCAAAATAACATTTCCAGCTGTTCTTAATCCAAATTTTTTACAAGATTTTAAGCCATCTGAAAGATGCTTGTCTGTCTCAGCTTTTTTTAATAGTAAATTTCTTGTTTTTTCTATACCACACTCAATTCCAAAATTTACTTTACTACATCCACTGTCTTTTAACAATTTCGATATCTCATCATCAATAAGATTCATTCTTGTGGCAATAACATAAGGAACATCAATTCTAGTTTTATATTTTGTGAGAAATTCAGACATAAACTTTTTATCAAAAGTGAAAATAGAGTCTGTAAAGTAAAAATTTTCAATAGGTCCATACTTTTTTTTAAGATACTCTAAATTTTTTAAACACCATTCACTATCATAGTACCTAAAACCAGATTTTCCTTCTGCATTTACTTCTCTTCTTGTTGTTGCGTTTTGACAAAAAGTACATCTATAAAAACAACCTCTTGATACAGGTACATAAAAACCCATTTTATCAGCTCCAGATATTGAAAAAAATTCATCAAAATCTGGCATTGGTAATTTTCGTAAATCAGTTTGTTTACCAATCTTATTTGAAATGATTTTTTCTGAGTTAGTGTCCCTAAAAATTAATCCTTCAATATTTGAGGGTTCAATTCCTTGTGCAAGCTTTTCAAGAGGATATTCTGGATCACCAACTAAAACATGATCTACAATTTTGTATCTATTCAATATTTCTTCATTAAGAATTGTTGAAAGTCTTCCAAATAATGTAATTTTTATATTTTCTAATTCTTGTTTTATCTTTTCAGAAATTTCTAAAATATTTAGAAGCTCGCCGGTACCTCCGTGAGCTCTTACCTCTGTTGGTAAAAAAACATTTTTAGGATTAAAATGAATTATATCTTTAAGTGTGTTAGTAGAATTTTTCCAAAAAAAATATTTTATATTAAATTTTTTTTCTTTAAGATACGCTGATAAGCACGCTGTTTCGTGATTATATATAACGTCTTCAAGAACAATAGCTATATTATTGTTTGTCATACTTTAATAGTATATTCTAAACGTTCTTATATTCAAATAATAGTTGATTCTCTATATTAATAAAATTTTTTTCAGTGCATAAATCAAGCCAATTGAGCTATTAGTACTGGTCAGCTACACGCATTACTGCGCTTCCACATC
>MDTB01057389.1_pt1 | contig 15854 bp, 14 predicted proteins | sample 811161 | NCBI WGS metagenome assembly MDTB01 (sample SAMN05326650, study PRJNA326480) | marine metagenome | isolation source: seawater | place: Mediterranean Sea | collected 2009 | reverse complement strand
CTGAGTTTGCGGCGATTGCTACTGTACCATCATTGGCTAATGTTATATCACCACTAATTGCTACTGAATTGATATCCGTTCCATCACCAACAAGTATCTGACCATCGGTCTTAGCATCTAAGTCTGTGGGTGCGTTTGAACCACCACCAACCTTAACACTACCACGAGTTATATTTGCTAACATTGAGTTTTCTACTGAGTCTGCTGCGATTGTTAATGCACCACCTGCGGCGACTGTTGCATCACCCGAAATAACACTAAATGCTGAACTTGACATATAAGCCACGAATGAGCCTGAATCTACGTTTAGGGAATTCACCTCATACGATAGTCCACCACCAGCAGTATTTGAGTTTAACATTGAACCTTCAACTGCGTTAGCTTGAATTGTTGTAGCACCCGTTGATGCTAATCCAATATCTCCACTAACTGCTACTGAAGCAATATCTGTTCCATCTCCAACAAGTATCTGACCACTTGTTTTAGCATCTAAATCAGTAGGTGCGTTTGATGTTCCACCGACCTTAACACTACCACGAGCGATGTTTTCTAACATTGAGTTAGCAACAGTATCAGCACCTATTGTAGAAACACCTGTTCCTGCTATTGTTACATCACCACTAACACCACCATAAATTGAAGATGAAAGTACTTCGTAAGGTAAAGCCTTTTCTGTACCTGCATCTGAATAAAATATTTTGTCACCAGCTATTACGGCTGCACCATCATCAAGTCCGTCTATGTTGAATGATGTAGCTGATACGCCTGTTAATGCACTTCCATCACCAACAAAAGAACCACTAATGGTACTACCACTAACAATTCCTGATATCTCAAGTCCACTTCCTGTTATATTATTCAGGTGTGCATCGGAACCAGAGACGATGACTTTTTTCCATGTTGCCATTTTACTTTCTCCCTAAACGAGTTATTAATTCTCAGTTATAAATATTAAAGTCCTATAAAAAACTCACTTCCACTATACAATAATCCACCCTCGACTGGTGTAGGTGTAGAACCTTGATACTCACCAAGTTGTAAAACACCAGCATTTGAAATACTAAACATTGTTCTACTACCTGTTCTCATGACCATCAAATCATTAGAAGAAGAAGCTTCTCCATGAAATGTTGAACCACTATAAATACTCAGTCCCCCATCAGGTGATGAAACTTTTAATCCTGTACTATCTACTGATATTTGACCGACTTGTGTTTGTGCATTATTGTAAAATTTTATAGAACTTGATTGTACGTGTAAATCTTTCCACGGATATGAAGCAGAACCCAAATCAAATGTGTTTGGTTCACTTGGCACTAACGACCCGCTGTGTTGCTGGAAGCTACCAGTATATGCAAGAACCTTGTTCCAGTTCTTTAAATCAGTTCCTAACTGACCTTCTTTGTCCGCTCTTGGTACTATGTTTTTTGTTGCCAATTTACTTCTCCATTACTAAAATAAATATTTAGTGTTTAAATTTTTATCCTCTCGGCTGTATATCATCGTTAGAATCGTAATCATAAAATACACTTAATCCATCTGTTGATGTTCTTGGTTGTAAGTCACCATTACCATCCGTTTCAAATACTGCCTCCAAATCTGCACCACCTGCTCCAAATCCAGCTGTTGCAGCTGATGACGATACTGCCAACTCGAAACTTTGTCCACCGACAGTAACTGCATCAAATGAACCAGTTGAACTTACACTAAGTGAAGAACTTACTGAAAGTGAACCAGTTATCTTTAAATCGTTATGTGTTGCAAAGAATGAGCCAGTTTCCGTAAATATACCACTTGTTGCACCAGATTGAGTTGGGTAATAAAAAGTAGACCAATTTACTGAAGCTCCATCCTTTGATGCCTTTATTAATCTATCTTCACTTTGTACATAAAGTACCTGCCCATCTTCAACCCTTTGAACAGTTATACTACCTGTATCTGAACCTGAATCTATGGTTCTAAACGCACCTGCTACCAATCGGGAATCAGTAAGTTTGATGTTACCTAATACTCCTAAGTCTTGTCCAAGATTTAATGGCATTTAACTCTCCTATACCTCACTCGATGGTGACGAACCACTCGATGGTAATAAGTGATAAAATTGTGTAGTCGCAGTATTTGCACCTACACCATGAACTATTCCAAATCTATCCACACCTCTGACCTTAACACCAGCATGTGTTGAAAAATAATGTACGTCACTTGACTCTGCGGCATCTAATACCGAGTTATCATTAAAGACAGTAAATTCTTCAGCTGTACTTCCACCTAAACTACCTCTCATAGAATTAGGTTTCTGTTCCATTGCACTTTGTGATGGGAATATACATACCCATGAATGACCATTGTCACTATTACCACTCATGTTTACGTTTCCAAATTGTCTCCATATAGAAGTTGAACCACTTTGTGCTAAAAAGTTATTTGATTGTGATGCCACAAGTGATGCTGTTGCTGGATTATTACTATCATCTACAGTTATGATTAAAGAATCTCCAATACTACCAGATTTAAATTGGTCTATCAATGAACCACTAATTACAGAGACATCATCTGCACCTGGATCGCCAAGTTTATTAATAGCATTACCACTACTCATAATCTGTACACCAGCAGATTGTTTATAAAAATAAATCATTGGTGTAACATTGACATGACCACTTGCACTTCCAGTTCTAAATCCATGCTCATCTTGTACATGGACAGTATAATCATATTTACTAGCAGATAAATCTGTATTTGATTCTATGACCATTGCATTACCACTTCTTGTTGCCGTAAAATTACTACCATCTTGTCCAAGAATTTGGAATGAATTAAAATTTATTGAATCTGATTCTGTGTCACTAAAACTTGCACTTGAAATAAATGAACCACTAACTATGTCTTCTGTAGAAAGACTTGCACTTGCAACAGATAAAGTTATTGATGGTGAATTGTTTATAGCAACATTTACACTAAAACTTCCACTACCAATATTACCAAACTGGTCTTCAAATCTAGCCGAACCTGTTATTGTTGAACTTTGTAATATACCAGATGCACTTACGTTAGCCTTAAGTGACAAACCACCAGCCGCTGATGATGTTATAAATTGATGTAGGTCTGAATTATTACTTTCAAAAATCTTAAAGTCTTGAACTGCTGCACTATTGTATTGTGGTGAATATGTAACACCGAAATCAGCCTGTGTTCCAGTTCTACCATTAGAGTTAACAACAATATTAGCTCCACTAACAGCACTTTCTATTACATAAAATAAAGAAGAAGAAGTTAAAGTTCCTTTTGGTGCATGAGCTATAGTGATTGATTGTGATACAGGATTAGTTCTAAATCCATGAGTATCTTTGATTGATGCTGTCATTACAAAATCAGAACCACTTAGGTTTTCTGAAGCACTTACGATATAAGTATTACTTTCTCTACTTGCCACAAGTTTACCACTTGGGTCTGTAAATACAAATGTACTATGGTCTAATGTATCACTTTCGTCATCAGAAAATGATATCGTTGTCAAGGTATTTCCTAATCTTGCACCATTTGTATTTAAATTAGCAGATGTATTAGAAAATGATGGTGTCGGTGCATTGTTAATACTCATACTAACAGCAAAAGCTGATGTATTCGTTGTACCAAAGGCATTGGTCACAGTAACACTACCCGATAAAACGTTCCCACTATTAAAATTATATTCAGAACCACTAGCATCAAACATGAGTGATAAATTACCACTTGAATCAATACCAAATGAACCTGTATCTTTATTTGTTGCAGAACCACTTGGAACTACAGAAAATACTACAGATTCATTAGAATCAAAATCAGCTACAGTTCCAGTTCTACCATTAGTACCCCTACGAACACTTGAACCACTTGTAGCACTTTCAATAATATGAAAACTATTACCACTAACATTATTTGTTAAACTTGGTGTATCATCTTGTGTTATGTTTATCGTAATAGTTCCACTTGAACTTGCTGCATTAAAATTATCTTTGTAAGTTGCATCATATTTATATTGACTAAATTTAGTAAAATTTAAAAATTGTCCAGCCTTTAATTGTATTACTCCAGCACTTGTGACTTGAAATGGATTATTACTTGGGTCTGATTGTGAACCATTTCCACCACCACTTCCACTCGTTAGAGTCAAGGACGTAAAGGTTACTGTATCACCCTCGTTATCATTTGTTGATATTGTACCAATTGTGGTCAAACTATTACTATTTGCACCTAAACCATTATCATCTCTACTACCACTATCTTCAGCACAACTGAAAACTTGACTTGCCATTGTCGGTGCTTGGTTGTTAGTCACATTAACAATAAATGGTAAAGTTGTTAGGTATCCACTTGCACTTGCTTCTGAACTATTATAATGTTGGTCTGATGCACTTACTTCCAATGTATATTGTTGTGTAGTTTCAAAATCAAAACTACCAGTATTGGTGGTTATCACAATTCGTTTACCACCCCCAACATTTGAAGTTGCCATTTCAAATTCATTACCTGAACTCTGACTTAAAGGACTTATTGTAATTGTATCATCTTCTTCATCAGTAATAAACATGGTCAATACAGTAGTTCCATCACTCGTGTTTTCATTTACACTACCTGTATTGTTAGAAATTATTGTACCACTAACACTCGTTGTTCTAAAGTTAGGTGCAGTATTTGGTGTTGTCCTTATATAAATTGTTGCAGTTGAAGTTAAAATACCATCGGATACTTGTACTAAGAAAGGATGTGAATTTCCACTTGCATGATTTCCAACATCAGTATTAAAACTTGCACTTGACATTGTATTTAATGTAATAGCACCACTTCCACTATGAATTGCGAAAAATGCATCTGTATATCCACTTTGAGTTGCAAAAGTCAATTCATATGAAAAGTGTTCTGCATCAGTCGTGGTTATAGTTCCTACCGAAGAACTACTTACTTCAAACTCATTTATTGTGAACTGACTACTTGAAACATTTGGTGGTGTGTTTGGATAAAATACAGAATCTAAAAAATCAGTTACAGAACCAGAAGTACCTGGATTAAAACTAGCAGAAAATAAAGTTGGAAAATTTGTATTTAATACTCTACGATTACCATCATAGGATGCTCCACCAGCTATAGATGCAGAAGTAAATTGACCACCATCAAGTTTAAGTACACCAAAAGAACCTGTTGATGTCGATGAACCACTAATTATAGTTGCGGTTCCGTCTGAAAAACTTTCGGTGGTAAATGTTTCTCTACTATCAAGTCTTGTAGCAAAACTTGCACTATCAGATGTAAAAGCACCACTAATCTCATTTGCGGTAAACGATTCAGGTAAATTTGTTAATTGACTTGCATCTCCTAATAATTTACCAAACGAACCAGTTGAAACTGATGAACCACTTACTAAGGTTGCAGTACCATCAGAAAAACTCTCAGTAGTAAATGTTTCCCTACTATCAAGTCTTGTAGCGAAACTTGCACTATCAGTTGTAAAAGCACCACTAATTTCAGCAGCAGTGAACGATTCAGGTAGATTACTTAGTTGACTTGCATCTCCTAATAATTTACCAAAAGAACCCGTAGACTCGGAATCTCCTGTAATACTACCACTTACAGTAAATGAACCCGTAAGGGCTTTATTTAATTGTTTACTGTGTATTAATGCCATGTCTCAAATCTTCTTCTTTTTTATCTAACCACCAACTTCTAATAGACTTAGAAATCTTTTTCTTGTGTTGAGTTGTTTTTGGTTGTTTCATTTTTTCGATGGTGTCCATAGTCAATTTTCTATCAGATTGTGCACAAGATTTACATACAGAATTATTACCCACAGCTCTATCAAAAGAGTCTTTTCTTGTGTAATAAATTATACGATTACAATCAGGACATTTTCTGTTTTTTCGGTTTGACCAGCTTCTTTTTCTCATACATATAAATATCAAGAAATGGTAAAAGAAAAGTGGAACTACGAATCAAATTTTCCCATAGCAATAATTTCATCATCACTTTCTAATGAGTATCCAATAGAACCAGTATTTACATTAAGTTGGAAAGTAGAATCGGCTTGTGATATTGTCAATGCATCATGTTCCATGTATTGACCATTTATAAAAAATACAAAATCATCTTCAGAAGTACTTGTTAACCCACTTGGAGCTGATGCAGTGACTGCCGTAAAGGTGGCTTGAGCTGGATTAACTGAATTTGACTTTTTAACAAAAGATTTTCTAATATAGGTATCGAAAGTACTCACACTTGTTCCAACAGCAGTACCATTCAACGTTAGACTTCCAGTTATGTCCATAGAACCACTAAACTTGTGAGTATCATCTAAAGAATTACCAAAAATTGTTGAACCACTACTAAAACTTTGAGTCACTTGAGTTATAGAAGAACTAATAATTAAATTTTCTGCTATCAAATCACCTTTTACGTGTAAATCTGTATCTATCTGTGCACCACCACCTGGATTCTCAAATATACTGAATGAATTATTACCTACATGAATTGCAGATGATGCAGACATATTAGAAAAAGTTACATTAGATGTTGTTCCTACCTCTTGACCTATTGATAAGGAAAATAAACCTGCACTCGAACCATCAAAAGAATTACCAGAAACAGTTACACCAGTACCACCCTCTATATTTAGAGAATTTGCTAAAGTTACGGTAGAAATACCACCCCTACCTTGAGTAACCCTAACTTCTTGTACCCTATCATCAATATTAACCATAGAACTGATGTTTATATCAGTCTCGTCTTTAATTACCAACCTACGTGGTGTTAAATATTTGTTTGTAGTTACCAACTCATTGAATTGTTCAGGTATCAAGTAACCTTTTAGTGTTACACTAAACTCGGTTTTAATTAATCTTTCCGCATCCGTTTCAGTTACATCATTAAATGCATCAATTGATGTCCTAAACCTCATCTTACCAGGTTCACCCCAATAAGCACCTTCACTATATTGTATTTTTTCAACAATAGCATTCATTTGTTGGATATATGTTGTCCAAATAATAAAATCGTAGGATATATTTACATAATCAGGTACTGCAACATTATAATATTCATTTTGTGGCATCAACCCTTGTTGAACTGAAAACCTATCATATCTTTGATTTTGTGTATATCCTTTTTTAAAAGAATAATGTAACTTTGGTGATTCTGGATCGATTTTATCTATTGCATAGGTGTCATCTTTTTCGATAGAAGTTCTTCTGAATACGATTAGTGGTAAAATCTTTTGACCCTTGTTATCATTTAAGAATCCCTTTGACCTAATATTATACCACCTCTCAGCAGAAGCATACATTGTTGGAACTTTTATTGATTCACCATTTTCTTGTACGGATGGTTTGATGACATTTTCAAAATAGTACATAATAGCACTATCCATGTCCATGAGAGTTACGGATACATTATTTACATCATCCTTATCTCTCCGTAAAGTTGTAGCACGTGTCTTGTCGGTTAATGCCTGTACCCTTGAACTTCTTGGAACTGGTTTAGCTCTTTTAGACATTATGTACTCCTAACTCGTTCAACACCTACATGACTAGCACGAGTTAAGTTAGCAAGACAAATAACAGAATGGTTTTGGTCAAATTGACCACCTAAGAGTTGGTTCTCATTGACGTTTCTTATCTCCCAATGTGCATAATTCCAATTAATTATATCACCAACTTCAACCACTACATCTAAATCTAATAAAACATCTCTCTGAAAAGAAAATGTAGCATCTTGTCTTAAATCAGGCCCAAACTCGTCTGTATTGAAATCAAAATCTTCAGCCTCTATTAAACAAGCCAATCTTACACCTGATAAGTAAGACTTACCATTACTTGATTCACCATACATATTAACTTGAGTATCTTCAACTGATAATTTATAAAGAACAACGGTTTGGTTTATGATACCATCTTTACCATTCTTTAAATCACCAACTAACTCTTTATTAATGGTGTTAAACAAGTTTATATCTTTTTCAGAGACGAATCTTCCAGCCATTATATTATCCTACGTATATTTTTAAAGGAACTTTAGCTAACTTTTCTTGTAAATACTCAGCTTCATCTTTATCTGCCTCAAGTAATGTTTTTCTACTTGAACCCTCTAACATTTCTTTTAATTGTGTTACCAATGCTTCTTTTTCTGCAATACCCTCAGACCTCAAAGTATCACCATCCATAGTCACTTCAGCTCCAGGTATTGGTATCGAACCATACTTACTCCTAACTAAACCAAGAGTTTCTTTTGCAACTGCTAATCCATATTTTCTAATCCATTGTTTACCAACATCATTAATTGAATTATACTTCATATTATAATAAGGTGCGTTAGAGAAATCAGAAACTACATCCTGTGAGCCACTAAATACAGTAGATGTAACACTATCTCTATCACCTCTTACCATATAATCAAAGTAAAGTGATTGTGTGGTTTCATTTACTGGTATTGGAAATAGTCTTACTTTATTATTTGTCAATGTAAATGAAAATGCTGACTTTCTAACTAAATCGTTGAATTCTATAGCCTGTAATCTTAACATATCCGCGTAAACAGGCATCAACAAATACTCTGAACCAGGCATTGAACCACCACCACTATCAGGCCCCCATCCAAATCCAGATAGTAACTTTATAGCACCAATTCCTGAACCAGCATATGGGTCATAGAATCTTGATTGTGCAGGTGATTCTTCAAAGTAAACTCTTCTTACTTCTATTGCGTTTCCACTTTCAGACTTTTCAGCCCATACTTTATTTAAATCATATTCCTGTGAACCACTAACTACGTCTATCCTACCTTTTTTGTAATCCACTCTACCACCAACACCAGCTTCTGTTCCATATTGTTCTGATAAAAATATAGTTTCAGAAAAACTTGGGTTTACTCTTTTATGTGTTAATGAATTCGATGAACCTGTTGGTGCACCTTTTAAACTAAGTAAATTTTCTTTTATGTTATACTGATTTATATGAGAAGCATATTCAGTTACGGATTCTTCAAAAGCTGAATAAAAAGAACCAGACTGTAACTCTATATCTACTATAGGATATCCGAGTGTTCTTGCAGACCAATCTGCAAATTGGTCAGCAGATGATGTGAATTCGGCCTCTGTATCATAAAATCCATAGGGTGTATCCCCTACAGAAAAAGAACTACTTCCTGGCCATATTGGTTTCTGAGCCATTTATATCTCCCATATATGGTTATATCTATCGTTGTAAGTTTCACTACCATAAATCCAATCTTCTTGGTAGAGAACTCCTTGTTGACACATCCATGTTATCAACTGAAAAGAACTACTAACTTTTGTTGACGTTTCCAAATAAGTTTCCAAATTAGTGTCCAATGTATAATCTATACCCTTATCAGGTAAAGTACCATTTCTTGGCCACCAAGTTGTAGACAAACATGGTGCACCATCACCAATGTAATCTTTTGCAACTACAACAAGAGTTTCAAAATATTCTTGGTCTGAACACGAACCTGTTAATCTATCGTATCTATCATATGAATCTGTTTCATTTCTTGATAGTAAATTGTTTGCTATTTCGATATTAAATTTTTTCATAAATACATAGTTTTACTCTTCTATAAATATAACGGCAAAGAAAAAGGGTGATATTTCTACCACCCTTTATCTTTCATGTCTGTTAATTAAGTATAATTAAACTTACACTTTATCAACGTCAGCGACAACGACAGTACCGTAGAACTCAGGTCTTACGATTTTCTTCGCGTAACGAGTCATCACACCTTTACGTGGAGTAAAGTTGGTTGGGTCGTATACGAGAGGTGTCATAATCAACGGAACATAAGGACTATACACAGCACCAGTTTCAAGGAAGTTACTTCCTCTGAAACCAACAAGAATTACATTCTCGAATTGGTAAGGGTTCTTGTAAACAGTAAATCTGTTATTCAAGAGACCTGCTTTTTGTACACCCATTGCATACTGTTGATTTGTTGCATCACCATCAGCTGTTGTTGCGTATCCAGGAATAGATTCAAGGATTGTAGCAACTTCAGGACTTACTACGATGAAGTTTGCACCACCACGTAGGGTCTTTTGATGTATTGCGTTAGACACAGATTGTATCTTGTTACCAAGTGTTTGGAACCAAGTTCCTTTCACGTAGGCATTAGATTGACCAGATGATTCTACAAAAGAACCACCATCCCATTCATATCCAACTCTTGCTGACCATTTTTCTTCTTTAGCGTTAGCATTTAAACGAATCATGTCAAGGATTTCTAAGTCGATTTCCATTGCAATGTATTCTGATAACATAGAAGTCAATTCAGCTTCTGCATCAACTGAGTGATAAGCATTAAGGTCTTGAGCTAGCTCAGGAGTCCATACTGCTTTTAACTTACGAGTTTTTGCAACAATTGGAATTGAACGCATCTGAATATCAATTTCAGGTATTCCGACATCTCCCTCACCAGAGAAACCACTATCAGTAGCAGCTGCTGGAGAAGATTCGAAATCACCACGAGTGATATCAGTTGGTTGTTTATGGTACTTAACGGTGTAGGTTACATCACCTGCAGGGCCGTTAGCGTCAAACGTTGTTGTAGAGTCTGGTGCCACAATAAACTGTATGTGTGTACCAGCCGCTGGGTTTGAAGTACCATCGGAATCTACCCTCTTAGTGTAAGCAGGATAGTAAGTAGAAAGTGAACCACTACCAGAACCACTAATTGAAAATGCTCTCGCACCATTCAAATCAGCAGCTGATAACGCACTATGTGCGAATCTTAAGAAACGTAGTGATGATAGAGAACCACTCAAAGATGGTTCGAAATCAATCATTGGGTTTGTTGCTGATCCAGAAGTAGCTGTAGTTGTAGTTGCACTTGTATCATTTATGGAATATCCAAATTTACCTGCTCCATAAAGACCACCACTTGGGTCACCAGAAGAAGAAGTGTTACCAAACACGTCTGCTTTCTGTGTGTGACCAGGTTGAGCTGAACCATACTTGAAATCAAGATAGAAGATTAGTCCAGATGGTAAGTTCATAGGCTGTACAGAAACGAATTCCTGTGATGCTAATGAACCAAAGATTCTACGAATTAATGGAAGTGCAACACCTGACCACTCTTCCGAGTTAGCAGTTGTAGACACTTTAGAAGCCTCATCAATTAACTGACGAGCCTGATTTTCCAATAGTGTAGCCATACCATGTTTTCTGTTCTCCTCATCTATACCTTCTAAAAGGCCAGTAGGTTCCCATTTCTCAACAAGTTTTTTGGTCTGTTCACGAAGCTCTCTTTGTGGATTATATCCATCCATGATATTTTGGATTTCATTATAATTACTCATTTTTTAAGCTCCAAGTAAATTAAAGAATATTAGCCAACTTCTTAAATCTATCTCTCAACGCACTACCTTCTTGAATTACTTCTTTAGGTTTTTGAGTTGATGCGACAGCTTTAGAAGCTGAACCTTTACTCTCGTTAACGGTTTCATTTTTCTTAGCACCAAAAGATTCAGCCAAAGTTGAATATACCAACTTGACCTCTCTTAAATTTGCTGCTCTGTCGAAAGTTTCAACAACTTTCAATTTCTGTTCGTTGTTAAGACCATAAGCCCTAAACAACTTATTGCTGAATAGCAACTTAGCATTAAGAAGATTAACTTCGTTTAATTTACCACGAAGATACTTTACCACATCTCTGTGTTCTTCTAACTCTTTACTTAGCTCTTCAACACGATTTTCCTGTTCTTCAACTTCTTCATCTTCAGATAGTGCAGATAGGATTTCATCTAAGTCAATGTCTTCGTCAACGTCTTCGTCTTCGCCTTCTTTTAACTTAGCTTTTCCTACTGAACCAATACCAGAAGATTTGTCAGCTGTACCCTTCTTGTTTTCACCTGAACCGATACCAGAAGATTGGTCAACTTCTTCGTCAACTTCTTCATTCTTTTCATCGTCTTCATCTTCTTCATTTACTGATTCATCTTTCTTTTCGTCATCTTCATGTTCGCCTTCAGAAACGGATTCGTCTTTTTCGTCTTCCTCTTCTTCATTGATGTCAGCTTCTAATTCAGCAAGAACGGCTTCCAAGTCAAGGTCTTCATCTACATCGTCTTCTTTGTCTTCGTGTTCACCTTCTTCAACTTCTTCAACTTCATCTTCTTCTTCTTCTTCAGTTTGAATAGGTGCATACTTTACGCCATCGATTTCGATTACTTGAGATTCATCAACTTCGTCTTCCTCAGGTTCCATCTCTTCCGAGTGGTCATCTGATGGGTCTTCGTCATCTGCATTGATTTTCATTCTCTCTTCAGGATCCTCGTCATCACCATGCATAGCTTCATCAGCTTCATCATCTTCCATTCTTTCTTCTACATCTTCTTCATCTTCGATTTCAGATTGGATTTTCTGTGACAACATTGACTTTAATCGTGGAGTAAATGCTTCTTCAAGAGCCACTTTAGCGTTTGCCAGTGCAGTTTCACGAACTGCTTTTGCGTCAGCAATAGCGTCTTTTAATAAGTCATCCATTTTATTCTCCATATTTTTGGATTTGGATTTAGTAATGTTATTAGAAACATTAATGTGATTATTGGTCGTCTTGACCATTCGGTACGACATACGTGGGGCTCCAAATGAGCAATGTCGTATTCTTGTTTATATAAATATATACAAACAGTTAAAAACGTGAAGTTTCACGTGAAATTCTTCTTGATTTCTCTCGTGCAATACCTTTTTTCTTTGCTTCTCTTCTCAAAGTAGATGGTTTTGTATAAAACTCTCTTTGTTTGAGTTCGAATAACATATTTGAATCTTTAACTTTTTTCTTAAAACGTGATATAAGTCTTTCTACAGACTCATGTTTTTTCTTTGTAACGTGTATACTCAATTAGTCCTCTTCACTTTTTGCTTTATAATTAGCGTCTACATAATTAAAGAATTTTTTCTTTTCATCATCATCTAATTCTGATGGTGATTTAATACCAAACTTCTTCATAGCCTTTTGAAAGAAGACTTCGTAATCTCCCTCATCTATATTGTATTCACCTATTTTAGTTTCTTTTTCTTTTTCAGGTGTCATTGCATCATCTTGGTCGTGACCACTAACGTGTCCCTCAGGTATTTCATAATATCTACCAATGATATGTGCCATGTCTTCATATACAGCACTCATTCTTTCTTGTAGTCCTTGTGCCTCTTGTGCAAATTTACCAAAAGAGTTTGAAAGTGTAGTTAACTCTTTCATATTACGACCAACAGTTACCTTGTCAAACCAGTCCTCTGTTTCACGAATTGTATTTTCTTTAACACCAGTAGCTAATTCAGATAATGAATTTGCAACATCTTTTAAATTACCCTCTCTATAAATCAATTTACCAAGATTATTAAAGTTGGATAAATTTTCACCAAAAGCTTTTTTATCAAATTTATCTTCATTTTTATGTCCGTAGATATCTTCTACTATATCAGATAAATTAGAATTACTATTATGTAACGGTGAAGTACCACCGATAGCGGGTATACCAACAACACCACCAATTGTTTCGTTTACTAAATCTTTTAATTTAATGTTTTTCTTCTTTGACATTGTTAACTCCTGTTCCCTAATAAATATAAATTATCTACGTTTTTTACCACGAAGATAGCTTCTAAATCTTTTTTCTACTTTACTCCAAAGGACTTGTAACATACTTCTTACACCAACACTTGTATCCATAGCTGGGCCAGATTTTATTCCTCTGATTAAATCCATTGCATCGTATCTACCACCCTTTACACCATTCATCATAATCTTAATACTTTTTGCAGATGCCTGATTGATAAGTTTCCCCATATCCTTGACATCTTTTTCTACAAACTTTTGTGCTTCCTTTGAACTAAAAGGAAGTTGTGATGGTGAATTAAGAGGTGCCTCAGTCAACTCAGAATTTAAAATGTAATCACGTGCCTTGTTTAGTCTATCAGAAGACTCTATTACTTTACCCATCCACCATGTTGGTAACTCTATATCACCAACACTTTCGAGTTTTTGAATAATCTCTTGACAATCTTCTATCGAAGTTTTTAACTTTCTAATAGCAGACGGAACATCTTCATGTCCATCTTCTGTCAATAAATTTTCTAAGTAGATGTCTTTAATCACTTTAATAAAGTCCAATCTTGTGGATTTGAATAACGTGATTTATAATACCATTTCTTTTCTTTCATATTATATATGTAAGCGTATTCCTCACCAGCATTAAAATCAACTGCATCTCTATTCTTAAAAGTACTCATCGCACTTCCCTTTTCACCTCTGTCTCTTCCGTAGAAGATTGACTCCCCATCTTTTCTATTATCAAAGGAATGGTCTTTTCCACCTTTTATACTTTTGTCTAAAAATGAAATACCTTGTTTTCCAAGTTTCATCAATTGTTTTACTACAGCAGGTTTATTATAAATTTTCTTTAACAATTTACCTGTGTGTTGTGGATACCCATCATAATGTCCATAAGTAGATTGAATTTTACCATTTGGTTGTTCAATACCAACTAACCAACGAGTTCCTTCTGTGACTAATGTAGACTCTTTTACTAAATTTTTTAATTTAATCATTTTATCTTCCCATAGTACCAAGACTTGTATACATTCCAGTATGCTTGGTAAACATTTTTTGTAATTGGTCGTTATAAACACCTTTTACTTTTGATTTAACTTTTAACTTCCCAGCTCTCATCTGAATAAATTCCATATTATATAGGTCTTTACCTCTATCTAAATCTATTCTAACATAATTTACACCTTTGGAATTTCTACCAATCTTAAAACCCATTCCTTTAGGCCCCACTGCAAAGTTTTTTGCACCAGTCATAGCGATAAATTTATTACCACCCAATTGTTTTAAGGTTTCACCACCTTGTCTCTTATTCATTGACTCTCTGTAAACTATCTTACCCACTTTAGATTCTATACCAATGACGTGGTTTGGATACTTATCTCTCAAATCAGACATTTCTGCTGGTATCTCTTTTAGATTTTTTACAAGTACTCTTTTTACTACCTTATTGTTTTTACTTACAATGATATCCCAAGGCCCAACTTTAGGCCCTTTACGAACAGATTTCATCATATTAGAAGTTTTACTTTCATTTTTCTTTTTTAAAAGGTGAGGCCCAGCTGGTTTATCTCCTAACTTACCATCTTCACCATAACCACAAGTTCCTTCATTCTGTGCCCACAATGAATTCATTATCTGTGCTTTCTTTGCTGGATTAGCCTTTTTGTACATTTTAGAAACTTTACCATACCATTTCATTATACCTTTGGTATCTTTTTTATTGTTACCATATTTTAAAAGTAACTTTTCAATCTTTTTTTCTTCAGATTCATTTACTGATTCTAATCCTAGCATATCGGCTGCAACTACAAAGTTTGCCGTATCACCTTTTGATTTATCTAAATTAATTTTTCTAACTCTTTTAAATGATTTTTGTAGAAATTTTTGTAATTTTAATGCTTCTTTTTCATCATCAAGAAAATAACTCAAACTACCTTTACCTGTATACATATCTATAACGGATTTTATACTTAATGACTTTGCTAATTTAGTCATTATATTTTTCATCTTATCATTTATACCTTCATTTACGGATTCACCAATTATAAATTCAGTACCAAATGATGTCTTTTTAAAGTTTTTTATTTTTAATTTTGAATTTAAATTTTTATTTGCATCTTTTAAAACATTTTCCATACTATCTTGGTACATATAACTTTTCATTTTTAAAAAGAAATCTTTACCTTTTGGTTTCATAGCTATTAAAGCTTTTGTACCAATACCAAGATTATCTAAAGACATATCTAATTGATATTTTAAATCTGATT
>MDTB01053909.1_pt1 | contig 15854 bp, 18 predicted proteins | sample 811161 | NCBI WGS metagenome assembly MDTB01 (sample SAMN05326650, study PRJNA326480) | marine metagenome | isolation source: seawater | place: Mediterranean Sea | collected 2009 | reverse complement strand
TCTTTTGTATAATTTTTTAAAGAGGGGATATTCTTGCTCTTATAAAACCAATGGGATGCTATTCCAGATTCTGCAAGTATATCCATATCTTCTGTCCTGATCTGTATTTCTATTGGCAAACCATGAGGACCAATTATTGATGTATGTAAAGACTGATATCCATTAGATTTAGGTATTGCAATATAATCTTTAAATCTACCTGGTATAGGAGTATACAGATTATGAATAATACCTAAAGAACGATAAGTATCATCTACGGTTTTACATATTACCCTTACTCCAAAAAGGTCATTTATATGAGTAAATTTAAACTCTTTGAGTTTCATTTTTTTATAAATCCCATATGCATGTTTTTCTCTTGCGATAACATTCGTCTCTAATCCCTCCTCTTTTAGTTTAATTTGAATAATATTTTTAATCTTACCCATTAACTCATTTCTATTTCCTCTAGACTTTTTAATTTCATTTTTAATAATTTTAAATCTGAGGGGATATACGCTTTGAAATGCTAGGTCTTCTAATTCTTTGTTTAATGAATGTATTCCAAGTCTAAGAGCAATCGGAGCAAATATTTCTAGTGTTTCTTTGCCAATAGTTTTTCTTTTATGGCTACTGAGCGCGTTTATGGTTTCTAAATTATGTTTTCTATCAGCTAGTTTTATTAATATCACTCGTATATCTTGACTCATTGCCATAAGCATCTTTCTTAGGTTTGCTGCATCAGCCTCTTCTTTTGTTGAAAAATTAATCTTATCTAACTTACTTACACCATCAACTAACTCAGAAACCTTTACACCAAAGTTTTTCTTTAAATTTTCCTTTTCTAACTCTGTATCTTCTATAACATCATGTAATATAGCAGCCATAATAGATTCGTGGTCTAACTGGAAATCAGCGAGAATTGATGCAGCAGAAAGCGGATGATGGATATATTCTTCACCTGATTTTCTCAATTGCCCTCTGTGTGCTTCATTAGCTACGCGAAAAGCTTTTTCTATCTTTTTTACTTGATAAGCGTTTAAGTATTTTTGTAGTTTTTTTTTAAATTTGGTATAGATTTTGTTGGATTTATCAAATTCGTTAGAATTTTTATTTATTGTTATATTATCCATTAGAGCTAATGGCCTAGGATTATTCTGATTTTGGCTTGTCAGTGTTTTCTTCAAAGCCATCAGACTTTTCTTCTGGATTATTTATATCATCAGGCGACTGACTATCTTCAGGACTAACAGCTTCTGCTTTTTCAGGCGAAGTTTCACCATCAGGCAACTCATCTAATTGATTTGACAACTCCTCAATAACTTCTTCTTCGCTGATTCCTGAGGTGTCTCCAAATAATTGACTTTCAATTTTTTCTTTATTGCTAATATCAAAGTAATCCATATTGATTTTTTGATCTGCTATTTCTCTAAGTGCTTTTACAGTTGGCTTATCTTTAGAATCAACTAAAGCCTCTGCTCCAGATGCTAAATCTTTCGCTCTTTTGCCAGCTAATGCGCATATATCAAAAGCATTATCAATTTCTTTTAAACAGTCTTCAATTGTAATTCTAGCCATGGTTTAACCTATATTTGTTGATGATATTGTATCAGATAAAAGTATTTAAACAACGTGCTTATTTAGATTAAGAATTTGCTGAGTCCACTTATTTATGTATTTTTTTTCAACTTTGTTGAATAAAATGATAGCCAAAAGACTATCTAAAGCTTGTTCGAAGTTATCATTAATCAATGTATAATCTGCATACTTTGCATACTGTAGCTCCTGCTCGGATGATGCCACGCGGAGCATAATAGTTTTTTCTTCGTCTTCTCCTCTTTTTTGTAATCGTTCTTTAAGAGTATCAATATCTGGAGGAAGAATATAAATTGCTATTGCCTCAGGTATTGATCTTTTTACAGTCATCATCCCTTTGTAATCAATTTCAAGGATGACATCATTATTACCTTTTAAACATAAATCAAGTGACTCCAAAGTTGAGCCATATAGATTTCCATAAACATTTTGGTACTCTAAGAAATCATTGTTTTTTATTTTTTCTTCAAACTTATTTTTGTTTATGAAAAAATAATCCCTGCCATCAATTTCTGAATCCCTTATTTTTCTTGTGGTATATGATATGGAGGGTCTAATAAAACCGAGTCTATTAGTCACTCCCTTTACCAAGGTAGTTTTTCCAGCCCCTGAGGGCGCGCTGACAATAAAAATCTTGTTCATTTAATTCAAATATTAATTATCCATAGTTACAAAATTGAATTATAATACAAATTAATAATAAGAGGAGATAAATTATGGGAGATCCATGGAAGTCAATCAGTCCAGAAGGCGTGAGAGCTTTCACTTACGGAGCACTATCGGTGACTTTGCTATGGTTATGGGCCGAAGATTACCTCCTAATCTTGAATCATATAATTATGATGATTGGCTTTACACCTCTAATGGCCACATCAATAATGGTGAGCACAGTTATATCTCTTTTACTAATAATGATATTATATGGACTGCATGGAAAAATGCCGACCACATTAATGCTGCAGCACATGACGTGGATTGAGAATCCTGATAAATTTTTATTCTTTTTCTATGTCTGGATTAACTTGATTGCAGCGGGCCTGCTTAATGTCTTAGAATTAAATAAGTTTTACCAATTTGTTAGTCTATTCGCTATATTCCTATTACCGTCTTTGATACTTGGTTTAAAGATACAGAAAAAAGGTGGCAATATCTAATTAATCTTTGTAACTTTTAGGTAGGATATCAATACCTAATTTTTTTCCAACCTTTACAAGAAACGCAATAGCCACTAAACCACCAGGAAGTGCAAAAACTCCTAACAAACCAGCATTTTTTATTATGTCAGCAAACTGAGTATTCGCTGTTTCCATTTCAGATTTAGTTATTTCTTGTCCTGATATATATTTTTTATATATATCTAACATTTTCGATGTTTGTTCAGACTCAGCTGCTAAAATTAATTTTAACTTTTTTAAACCGCCAGATATCTTGTCTTTATTAGACATATACTTACTCATTATTGACTTATATAGTGATGATTCTTCGATATTCATAAATTTTACTTTTAATATTTACATAAAGTGTCTAAAATTAATTATAGTTTATGTTAACAGTATTTTTCATATTCAAATAGTTAAAAAAGGGGACATTTATGTCAAAAGAAGATAATAATATTTTAATATCGATAGACACAACATACTTGCAGCAAGAGTCGGATCCAGAAAATAATAAATTCTATTTTTTATATACAGTCTCTATTGTCAATAAAGGTAATATTGGTGCTAAATTACTTTCTAGACATTGGGTAATTGAAGATGCTAATGGAAAAATTCAAAATGTTAAAGGTGAGGGTGTTGTTGGTGACCAACCTTACATAAATCCGGGTGATGAATATCAATATACTAGTGGCACAGTGCTTGAAACGTCTCTTGGTACAATGAAAGGCAGCTACCAAATGATTAATGACTCAGAAAATTATTTTGATGCTGTTATCCCTGAATTTATTTTGACTATTCCTAGGGTTATTCACTAACTCGTGAGTAGATTTTGATTGAATAATTTGTATTAGTTGCCTTATTAAAAAAATCTTTTTTATTTGATACTTTCCATTCAAGTAAATCAATTTTTGGAAACCAAGTATCCCCATCATAGATTTTGTCAATATGAGTAATATAGAGTTTTTGTGCATGTGGCATAGCTAAATTGTAAATTTCAGATCCACCAATAACCATGATTTCTGGAAATCTCAGATAATCTTTAATAACATTTTCAAAATTATCATATACCGCTACACCCTCCTTTTTAAATGTCTTATTTAACGATAAAACAATATTTTCTCTGCCAACTAGCACTCTTCCAATTGATTCATGTGTTTTTCTTCCCATAACTATTGGTTTGCCCATGGTTACTTCTTTGAATCTCTTTAATTCTCCTGGGATAATCCATGGAATTTTACCGCTATCACCAATCAAATTATTCTTATCTATCGCGGCAATTAATGAGATTAACGGTCTTTTTTTATTCATACTGATACATCAGCCTTTATATGGTTATGAGGATTATAATTTTCTAAAATAAAATCATTAAACTTATATTCGAATATAGATGGTATATTTTTCTTTATTATCATTTGAGGTAATTTTCTTATGCTTCTTTTTAACTGTTGTTCAACTTGCAATTTATGGTTTAGGTAAATATGGGCATCACCAAAAGTATGTATAAACTCCCCATATTCTAAATTAGCTTGATCGGCTACCATCATGGTTAACAATGCATATGAGGCGATATTAAAAGGCACTCCCAGGAAAACATCTGCACTTCTTTGATATAGCTGACAAGATAACTTCTTGTTAATTACATAGAATTGAAAAAGTATATGACATGGAGGTAAATTCATTTTTTCTATATCGCCAACATTCCATGCCGAGACAATGTGTCTCCTTGAATCTGGATTATTTTTTAAATTACTTATTATGCTACTTATTTGATCATATGTTTTACCATCTGAAGAGGACCATGATCGCCACTGGTTTCCATATATTGGGCCTAATTCACCATTTTCATCAGCCCATTCATCCCAGATTTTAACTTTGTGTTTTTTCAAATAAGAAGTATTAGTACTCCCTTGTAGAAACCATAAAAGTTCATGGATAATAGACTTCAAATGAATCTTCTTTGTTGTAATTAGAGGGAAACCATCCTGGAGATTAAATCTCATTTGATGGCCAAAAATTGAAATAGTTCCTGTTCCTGTCCTATCAGATTTTTCTTCACCGCTGCGCAGTATCTTTTTTAAGAGATCATGATATTGATGCATTATCTTATTCTACCTTTAATTGAGAAATATAATAGAGTCATGCCCAGCATAAACATTGGCAAACTTAGAATCATGCCCATCGTTAGCCAATTAGAGTATAAATGTCCAATCTGAATATCGGGGACTCTGATAAATTCTACAGAAGTTCTAAATACTGAGTACATGATTAAAAATGAAGACGTTAGGATTCCTTTATTTGGTTTGGATTTTGAAATGACTAACATTACATAAAACAGAATGATGCCTTCCAATATTGCTTCATATAGCATAGAAGGATGTCTAGGTATATCATCAATAAGCGGGAAAATTATTCCCCAGCTTGCGTTAGTAGGAGAGCCGTATAACTCTGAGTTAATAAAATTACCAATCCTTCCTAAAAATAACCCTATCGGAATATAAATAACAACAAAATCAGTTAATTTTAGAAAGCCAATCTTTTCTTTGATGCTGATATAAAATAAACCAACAATTATTCCTATCAAGGCGCCATGAAATGACATTCCTCCTTCCCAAATATAGAGAATCTTATACAAATTTTCGGAGTAATAATCAAAATTATAAAATATAACATAACCCAATCTTCCGCCAATAAGTAAAGAGAATAATGAAACTATAAGTATTTTATCAATTAAAAAAACAGTGAATATATCATCGCCAACATTATCTTTTTTCATAAGGTAATCTATTAGGATAAAAGAGATAGCATACATTGCGCCATACCAGTATAAGTCTATGAAACCTATAGAAATAAGAATGGGATTAATGTCATGAGTATATATCATTTATAAAATTTGAATTACATTAATAAGTATAATAGCCTATGATGCTATACTATAAAATCAAATAATGAATAGATTAAAGAATGAAAAAAGTGATTATTTGCTGCAACATGCAGATAATCCAGTAGATTGGTTTGCTTGGTCAGATGAGGCTTTTGAAAAAGCTGAGAAAGAAAATAAACCCATAATGTTATCTATTGGATATTCGGCATGTCACTGGTGCCATGTTATGGCCCATGAATCATTTGAAGATCCTGAAACCGCTGATATCATGAATCGTGAATTTGTGAATATAAAACTAGATAAAGAAGAAAGACCAGACTTAGATAAGATTTATCAAATGTCTCAGACAATCATCACTGGTAAAACTGGTGGCTGGCCTTTAACAGTATTTATGACTCCATCTAAATATCCATTTTTTGCGGGAACTTATTTCCCTACAACTGAAAGATATGGTCTTCCTTCATTTAAAGATATTTTATCTAGAGTGTCTGATTTTTATAAAACTCAGAAGGAGGATATAAAACAACAGAATATACAGATTACAAATATATTTGAGAATCTTAATAAAACAAAAGAATCAAAAAATATAATCAATGATGATTTTCTTTTAAAAGTTAAGTCTGATTTAATTTCATCTATGGATAAAGTACATGGAGGATTTGGTTCCGCCCCAAAATTCCCTCATATAACAAACCTAGAATTTTTAATAAAACTAAATGACAATGATTCCGAAACTCTAGAAATAATTGAATTGACATTAATGAGAATGTGTTGCGGTGGAATTTATGATCATTTGAAAGGTGGTTTTTTTAGATATTCTGTTGATGAATTATGGATGATTCCTCATTTTGAAAAGATGTTATATGATAATGGACCTATGATAGGGATTTTAAGTGACGCATATAGAGTCACTAAAAATAATTTATTCTTAGAGAAGATGAATCAATCATGTAAGTGGCTAATCGATGAGATGCAAGATGATTCGGGTGGATATTATTCTACGATTGATGCAGATTCTGAAAATGTCGAGGGTAAGTATTATGCATGGTCAGATAGTGAATTATTAAACATTTTAACGCATGAAGAGTATCTATTATTTCAAAATATTTTTTCAGTTTATAATAAACCAAATTTTGAAGATAAATATCATCTACATGTCACCAAAACTAACCAACAACTTTACTTAGATAATCAACCGAAAGCTAACATTATATGCGACAAACTTCTTGAAGTAAGAAATGATAGGATTAGACCAGGCACAGATAAAAAAATATTAGTCTCCTGGAATTCTTTGACAATAATTGGACTTTTAAATGCATACAAACTTGAAGGTAATGAAAAATATTATCAGTCTTCAAGAAAATGTTTTGATTTTATAAAAAAAAATATGTGGAGAAAAAATAAATTATATGCATGTTATCATGACGAACCTTGCTTTGATGCATATTTAGATGACTATGCCTTGCTAGCCAAATCTTGCATTGAATTTTTAAAAATAGATTGGAAAATAGAAGATTTTAATTTTCTAATAGAATTAGTGGATAACCTTCTCGACAAATTTCAAGATAAGATTAATGGCGGGTTCTATTTCACATCATCGGATCATGAAAAATTAATATATAGACCTAAATCATATATGGATGAGTCTTTGCCTTCCGGAAATAGTATATGTATAGAGGTTTTGAATGAATTATATGAATTAACAGGTAATAAAAAATACTTTGATTCTATAGATAAATCAATATGTTCAGCGAATGATTCAATTAATAGATCTAATTTTTCCCACTGCAGCTTATATTTAGCAACTCCTAGTTCCATTATACGAAAAAAAATTGTCATAATAAGATGTAACAAAGAGGATATAAAAAAATATCAAAGTAAGTTATTTAAAATAAATAATATAAAAGATAGTATCTATTTTATTTCAAATGATATTAGCAATCTTGTAGCTGGAGTATCTGATAAGATAAGTCATGGTGAATTCACAGCATATATATGTGAAAATAGTGTATGTTCAGAGCCAGTTGATGATATACAAAAACTATGTGATTTATTATCCAAATGAAAATATTTTATTTATCGATTAGATTTCCGCTTGTAATTGTTCATATATTATTTGGTTTAATAATATTAATATTCTTTCCTAGAAGAATTGATAATTTAAAAAACATCCATCACAAAATTAGTTTATATTGGATGAAAGTTTTGATTATGTTATTTGGATTAAAATTGATTCTCAAAGGCAATGTATCAGAAAGAGCAAAGGCTTTTGTTTCTAATCATATAAGTTTTCTCGATATAATTGTATTAAATTCAATAATACCATCTAATTTTGTTGCAAAATCTGAAATTAAGAATTGGCCTATTATTGGATATCTTGCATCTAAAACGGGAACAATTTTTATTAGAAGAGGAGATAAAGATGATATTGATTCAGTGGTTGGTATAATGAAAAATTATGTTGATAAAGGAAAGAATATTATATTTTTTCCTGAAGGTAGGATTGGAAATGGAGTAACTATTAAAAAGTTTCACAGTAAATTATTTAATTCTATAAGTAATTCTGAGATTATAGTTCAACCGATATTTATTAGGTATCCTATAGATTATCCAAATAATGTATTATCTGATGATAGTGTTTGTTGGGCTGATAAATCTCAAACATTATTTAAAATATCATTGAGATGTCTCGGCAGAGCATCTACACCTGTAATGGTGAATTTTGAAAAACCTATTAATTCTACTGACAGCACCGCATATGAATTGGCGAAGTTAACTTCAACGTCAGTTTTAGAGTCATCGAAGAATATTTAAATCTCTAAATCTGTCCTCTACAATCACCTTCTGTACCAATAGCGACATCAACTTCCATGTCTCCACCTTTAGGATACCACTGACATGCAATGACCATGCCCTTCTCAGTTTCTTCTGGTGTTAATAAAGTTGTTGGATCGCAAGGACTAGACGGGTAATATCCATTTCCTGTGACTATTGTAGTTCTACATGAACCACAACTACCGACTTTACATGAATGTGGCCATGCTATTTTAGCAGCAATAGCTGCTTTCATAAGATTTTGGCCAGGCTGGACAACAAATGTCTCCCCCGAACCTTTTACTGTTACTTTAGTTGGCTCTGCTTTTTTAAATAGATCTCCGAAAAATCCCATTTCACTCTCTCCTTCTCTGGCTTAGATTCAAACAGTCTACAATATATCACAAAAGTATAAAAGTGTAAGCACAATAAGATAATTAAACGGAACAGAATTTGTTATTTTTAAGATAAATATACAATGCTATCGAGAGAAAGAGACTTCTGAGACTAAAAAATATAAAAAAGGATAACCATAAACCCTGATTATTCCCTCCAAAAAGTGTTGTTTCTATTAGGAAGAATATCAGTCCTGCTAAAATCATTATATTTCGCAATAATTTAGACTGTAAGGCACCTATAAATACACCATCTAACCAAAAAGCAATTGTTGCAAAAATAAATATCATATATAAGTAAAATATATTAGATAAAACTATGGAATTTACAGATTCAATAGAGGTAATAAAATTTATAATCCATATATCAAAAAGCATAAAAAATAATAAATACATAAAAGTTAAAAAAAATGAGAGTTTACCTGTTGAAAAGATAGAGGATTTCAATAAAATTTTATTTTTATTTCCAATTGCATTGCCGACCAAAACCTCTGATGAGTGCGCAAATCCATCTATGCCATATGAAAAAAGAAAGAAGAAATTTAATAAAATAGTATTGGCTGCAAGAGTTGTGTCTCCATAACCAGCACCGGTACTCATAAAATAAATAAAAATAGTCATTAAAATAAATGATCTTATGAACATATCGATATTTATAGCGATTTTTTCTTTAATTGAACTCCAATTAAAAAATAGGTTGCTGTTGATTTTAATTGTTTTGAGTATTTTTTCGGATTGAAAAGCATATATTAAGAATAATATAATAGAGTATTCAGATAATAGTGAGGCAATAGCCACTCCTTCGATATTTAAACTCAATAAGATTATAAAAATATAATCTAAAATTATATTAACTATATTGATAATGATGCTAATTATCATTGCCATCTTCGTCTTTTGAACACCAATATAATAACCCACAAGTATATCTCTAAGAAAGATAGCTGGGATTGACCAGATTCTATAATCTAAGTATATTCTGCTACTTTTTTTAACCTCATTAGATGTATTCATCAACTCTAAAGTAAAAGAGATAATATAGTCTCTGAAAATTAGGATGAACACTGATATAAAACTAGATATTAGAAAAATATGAAATAATGATAATAATAATTTTTCATCATTTTTGGTTCCAGTGTCTTGAGAAACAAAACCGGTTGTTATAGATTTTATGAAACCAAAACTAAAAAGTATATAACTAATTATAATTGCGCCAATACCTATAGCACCGATATAAATAGTTGACCCCAAATAACCCATCATTACATTGTCAACAAATCCTACAAGGGGAATGGTTATATTTGATATAATCAGGGGTATCGCTATTCTTAATGTATTTTTATCTAATTTAGATATCTGATATTGCAACTTTTACTGAATCTCAATCATGTCAAAATCTACTTTGCCTGCACCACAATCCGGACATACCCAGTTCTCAGAAACATCAGCCCATTTAGTTCCAGGCGCTATGCCATCATCAGGCCAGCCTTCAGCTTCATCGTAAATAAGTCCACAAATTAAACAAAGGTATCTTTTCATGATTTTATAGGGTGTAGTTTCTCATAATTCTATGATAAACCCAATTAATTTGTTATAAATATTTATGGATAATAATAAATTACTTAAGGGCTTATATCCTATATCACCTAGTCTTTATAAATCTGATATTGATTACCTTAATAATCTCAAATGTGTTATAGAATCTAAAATTAATATTTTTCAATTTAGATCTAAGACATTATCATTCAGGCGAAAAAGGTATTTATTGAATAAGATAGCTATGATGTGTCAGGACAATAACGTTAAGTTTATTATAAATGATGAATATAATTTGATTAAGACTTTCGATTTAGATGGACTACATATTGGGAGTAATGATAAGGATTTAATTGCAGCTAGGAAATATTTTGGAAAAAAAATTATTATAGGAAAATCTTGTTATAACTCTATGGAGTTAGCAAAATATTCAATGGATAACGGGGCGAGTTATGTCTCTTTTGGTGCTATGTATCCCACAAAATCAAAGGATTCTGCTATAATAGCAAAGCATTCGGTTTTAATTAATGCAAAAAAAATAATTAAAATCCCAATATGTGTAATTGGAGGTATTAATAAATCAAATATAAGTACTTTAATGCAATATAGACCAGATATGATTTGCATGATAACTGGTATTTTCAGTCAAAAAAGAATTGGAAGCGAAATAAAAAAAATTAATAGTATGATTTCAAAATGAAAAACTCAAAAAAGCTCTTTGCGCAGGCCAAAAAATATATTCCCGGGGGAGTAAACTCACCCGTAAGAGCATTTGCTTCAGTTAATTCTGTGCCTTTTTTTGTAAAAAAAGCAAAAGGACAATATGTAATAGATGAAGATAACAAAAAATATATTGATTATATCGGTTCATGGGGTGCGCAAATATTAGGACATGCAGACAATAGAATACTAAAAGTTTTAGGAGCAACAATGGCCAATGGTATAACATACGGTGCTCCATGTAAAAACGAAACATTACTAGCAAAAAAGATTACTCAGATTTATAGATCTATAGAAGTAGTTAGAATGGTAAACTCAGGAACAGAAGCAACAATGAGCGCTATAAGACTAGCTCGTGGTTATACAGGTAAGGATAAAATTATAAAATTTAATGGCTGCTATCATGGGCATGGAGATTCATTTTTAATTAAAGCTGGTTCTGGCGCATCTACATTTGGAATACCGGATTCATTGGGTGTTACCAAAGCAACTGCAAGAAATACTATATCACTTGAATATAATAATATTAAGGCTGTCAAAAAAGCTGTGAAAAAGGGTGATATAGCTTCTGTTATAATTGAGCCAATAGCAGGTAATATGAATTTTATTAGAAGTGAGAAAAATTTCTTGCAGGAATTAAGGAGCATTTGTACTAATAATAAAATAGTGCTTATTTTTGATGAGGTTATGACTGGTTTTAGAGTATGTAAAGCTGGTGCTCAAAAACTTTATAACATTGATCCTGATATTACAACTTTAGGAAAAGTTTTGGGAGGTGGATTACCTGTTGGTGCTTTTGGGGGTAAAAAAGAAATTATGAATCATATAGCGCCTATGGGTGGCGTCTACCAAGCTGGCACTTTATCTGGCAACCCATTAGCTATGGCCGCAGGCTTAAAAACTTTAGAAATAATTTCCGAAAAAAAATTTTTTGATATGTTATCAAAAAAAGCAAGACAATTAGTTGCTGGGATTAACAAAGTTTCTAAAAAATATAATCTAAATGTCACTGCTGATTCTGAAGGAGGGATGTTTGGCATATATTTTACAAAATCTAGATTAAAAAATATGAATGATATTAATTTGTCATCTAAGGATGATTTCTTGGACTTTTTCAATTATATGCTAAAACATGGTGTTTTTTTTGCACCATCAATGTATGAGGCTGGATTTATTTCTTCTAAACACTCAAAAAAAGATATAGATTACACGATTAAAATATTTGAGAAATGGGCCAAAGCAAGACAGCTATCACTTGATTAACATAAGTTGTATATCTGCAACATTAGTTCCTGAAGGTCCTGTTAAATACAAAGAATCAATATCTTTGAGAAAATTATATGAATTATTATCAATAAGATAGCTTGTAATATCTAATTTTGATTCAGTCATAGCCTTGACTGAAATAGTATCAATAATGCCTCCAGCAGCATCTGTAGGTCCATCAATACCATCAGTGCCTACAGATAAAAGAAGCCATTCTCTTTGAGTCTCGAGACTTTTATAGTTAGACAAAAAAGATAAAGCTAATTCTTGGTTCCTGCCACCTTTACCCGAACCTTTCATATTAACAACAGTTTCACCACCCGATATTATCGCTAAAGGTTCGCCTGCAGAATCATTTATATATTTATTATAGTGTTCTATTAATAACATAGCTTCATCTTTAGCTTCGCCTGTAATATCTCTAGAAATTATTATCGGCTTATAACCATTTTGGTTTGCAAAAGACGCTAACTGTTCTCGATACAATCTATTGCTGGATACAATTTTATTAGTACAGTTATTAATTTTTTTTGGAGATTCCTCTGTTTCACCATGAATGCCTTGTTTGATGTATTTTATAATTGACGACGGTGTTTTCTCTAATAGATTATAATTATCGAGAATAATCAAAGCGTCATTAAAAGTGGTAGCATCAGCTATCGTTGGACCACTTGCAATAGAGCTTATATCATCATTTATAACATCAGAAATTATTAGTGAATAACAAGTAGATGGATTAGCTAATTTAGCTAATCTTCCACCCTTTATATTAGAAATATGTTTTCTAACAGTATTAATTTCATTAATTGATGCACCAGATTTTAAAAGTAAGTCTGTAAGAGTTATTTTATCTTCAAGATTAATTGAAGATGGTGGTTTTGAAATTAATGCAGATGCACCTCCGCTTATCAAGAAAATAACTAAATCATCTTCTGTCGATGATGATATATAATTAATAATACTATTTCCTGCCAATATACTTTTTTCATTAGGGACCGGGTGAGAAGAAAAAAGAAGATCTACATCATATTCTATTTTTTCATCAGTAGTATTAGAGACCACAATTGGTTTTCCTTTAATAGATATATCAGGAAAATCTTTTGTTAGATAATCTAAAAAACCTGACATCATTGATATTGAGGCTTTACCAAAAGCTATAGGGTAAATATTTTTATAGTTAAGGGGAATTATTTGATTTTTTTTTAGATAATTAAATATAGTTCCTCTTGGTTCCAGCATAGCGAGACTAGATGAATATATTTTTTTAGCATCTTCTCTAAGCGACATTAATTTAAGCTCAGACTACTTTGTTTGGTAACTCGGTCCCTGCAAAAAATGCCAGAGTATTATCTATTGCTGTATTACCCATTGCAACTCTAGTTTCTAGTGTCGCACTTCCCAAGTGAGGAAAAGAAACAACATTTTCCATAGTTTTAAGTTCACTTGGTAAATTTGGCTCAGTTTCAAAAACATCAAGACCAGCACCTGCAATATCTTTATTTACTAAAGCATTAACTAAAGCTTTTTCATCAATGATGTCACCTCTAGCAGTATTGATTATAAAGGCTGAATTTTTCATCAACTTAAATCTTTCTTCATTCATTAAATGAAAGGTCTCTTTTGTTGCAGGACAATTAATTGATACGAAGTCAGATTCTTTGCAAATGTCTTCAATTGTATCAAGTTTAGTAGCTTTAAACTTTTTAGTTACTTCAGCAGGAATATCATATGGATCCCAGTATTGAATATCCATGTCGAATCCAAAATGAGCTCTTTTAGCCACAGCTTGACCTATTCTTCCAAAACCTATTACACCTAATTTTTTACCAGTCACCTTTGTGCCTAATAAGTGAGTGGGTCTCCAACCAGTCCAGTTCTCTGACCTAAGCTCTCTCTCTCCTTGTCCAACTCTTCTAGCAACCATTAGTAGTAATGACATAGCAATATCTGCAGTACAGTCTGTTAAAACACTAGGTGTATTGGATACAGTGATACCATTATCTTTAGCTGCATTAATATCAATATGATTAAAACCAACTCCAAAATTACCAATCATGTTTGCTCTGCGATTTTCTACTGATAATACATCCGCGGTAATTTTATCGGTTACCGTCGGCATAAGTACATCACAATTCTGAAGAGCTGATTTTAGTTCATCTGTTGTAAAAGGCTTATCAGATTCATTTAGAGTAACATCAAATAGTTCTTTCAATCTATCTTCATTCTCCTTTGGCCATTTTCTTGTAACAATAGCTACTGGTTTAGTCATAATTATTTCCCCGCTGGGTTATCTAACCAATACTTAGACGCAGCAGCAATACCGCTTCCTAACTCTATTTTGATACCGTTACTCATCATAGCCATTTCAGCTCCTGCAATTGCACTTGCTAACATTAACTCATTTAAATCGCCCAGATGACCTATTCTGAATACTTTACCTGCTACTTTAGCCAGTCCCGCACCAAGAGCTAAGTTATAGGTTTTAAATGCTGTACTTATTACTGGAACTGCGTCAGCACCTTCTGGTACTACAATCGCACTAACAGTATCAGAATGCCATTTAGGTTCTTTAGCGCATAGTTTTAGGCCCCATCCATCTAGTATTGCTCTTCGGGTTCCTTCTGCTAGACGATGGTGTCTTTTCCAAACATTCTCCAAACCTTCTGCTAAGAGCATATCAATTGCAACCCTCATTCCACGAAGTAGATTAACAGGAGGAGTATATGGTGTATATCCAGTTTCTATCTTGGCTATCATATCTTTGACATCAAAATAACATGTTGGATAGTCTGACGATTCCATAGCATCTATAGCTTTCTGACTCATTCCTAATATACCTAGACCTGCTGGAAGCATTAACCCTTTCTGCGATCCACTAACCACACAGTCTACTCCCCAATCATCCATTCTAAATTCATAACTTGCTACAGAACTAACTCCATCAACCATCAAAAGTGCAGGATGATTCAAATCATCTAATACTTTTCTAATGGCCACTACATCACTTCTCACACCGGTAGCTGTTTCATTTTGGCAAACTAAGACAGCCTTAATTTTATGATCTTTATCATTTGAGAGTTCTCGATGGTAACTTTCCGGATTAGCACCAGTACCCCATTCTTCTTCCATTGTAATTGCGTTAAATTGCAATCTTTGGCACATATCCAGCCATAGCATACTAAATTGTCCGAAACTTGCTCCTAAAACACTATCACCAATGTTCAAAGTACTTTGTAATGCTGCTTCCCAACATCCAGTTCCAGACGATGGAAAAAATACAACCTTGCCTTTCTCTGTTAAAATAATTTTTTTCATATCTTCCATTAATGGAGAAATTAATTCTGGTATTGTTGGGTTTCTATGATCCTCCATTGGACAATGAATTGCTTGTTGAACTGCCGCTGGAACATTTGATGGTCCTGGCACGTATAAATGATGATTTCCTGACATGTGAATTTCCTTTAATTTTAATTTCATATAGTATGCCACAATTAAGGATATTTTAAACTA
>MDTB01031521.1_pt1 | contig 15855 bp, 15 predicted proteins | sample 811161 | NCBI WGS metagenome assembly MDTB01 (sample SAMN05326650, study PRJNA326480) | marine metagenome | isolation source: seawater | place: Mediterranean Sea | collected 2009 | reverse complement strand
TTTTCATGACCACTTGAATGAATTACATCAAGATCATGCCGCAAGTTATCACCCCAAGGAGTTGACGATGACTAGTCCTGAAGATTTTGGTTTTGGAACGCAGATCAGAAAATCCCCTTATTTTGATGCAACCGTGAAATGGGGTGCCGCAGGGTTTTCGGTATATAACCACATGTATATTCCGCGTGATTTTGGTGATCCTGAGCAAAATTTCTGGAATCTGGTCAATGAAGCAATCCTTTGTGACGTTGCCGTAGAACGTCAGGTTCAGATCACAGGCAGTGATGCCGCGCGCTTTGTTCAAATGCTAACCCCACGAGATTTAAGCAAAATGGCCATTGGCCAGTGCAAATATATTATTATCACCAATGCCGAGGGCGGCGTGATCAATGACCCTGTTTTGCTCCGTCTAGAAGAAAATAAATTCTGGATTTCCCTAGCCGATAGTGATGTCTTGCTATGGGCGCAAGGCGTTGCCACTCATGCCGAGATGGACGTTGAGATATGTGAGCCTGATGTTTCACCACTTCAGCTACAAGGGCCGCGCTCAATGGATATCATGAAAGCGCTCTTTGGCGATGAGATTGAGACGATGAAATATTACTGGCTTCGGCATCTGGAACTAGATGGCATTGAGCTGGTTGTATCACGGACAGGATGGTCAAGCGAATTAGGCTATGAGATATACCTGCAAGATGGCACACGCGGAAGTGAGCTATGGGAGAAGATCATGGCCGCAGGTCAACCTTTTGGATTGAAGCCTGGCCATACCTCATCTATTCGCCGCATTGAAGGCGGTATGCTATCTTACCACGCTGACATGGATATCAAAACCAATCCTTATGAATTAGGGCTGGATCGGCTCATCAATCTTGACGCCCCGCATGACTTTATTGGCAAAGCCGCCTTGCATGATATCCGCGACAAGGGGATTAGCCGTAAACAGATTGGCATTGTTATGGATGGCGACCGTCTGACCGGGCCAAATACAACCTTCTGGCCGCTAAAGTTGGAAGGGGCGACCGTTGGCAAAGTTACCTCAGCCGTCTATTCGCCACGGCTTGAAAAAAATATTGCGCTTTGCATGGTTGATCTGGCGGCAGCAGAATTAGGCACCGAATTGAGCGTCGAGACAGCAACTGGCAGACGTCATGCGGTCGTTGTTGAAAAACCGTTTTACGATCCCAAGAAGAAAATTACTGCCGGTAAAGCATAACCCCGAATAGACATCTCACGAGAGAGCTTATTTTACATAACCGCGTACTTTAGCGACTGAGGCATATAGTTTCTTTTCTTCGGGGTTTTGCGGCGAATATTTACCAATAATCGTTTCTGTTTTTGCCATCATGATAAGCTGAGAATACGTCACATAATGCTTGATGATGCTGTCAATTTGCTTTTGCGCTTTGGCAGCGTCAGGACCAAAAATATATTCATTATTAATGCCTGCACGAATTTGCTGACCAGTCTGGGCTTTGACGGCGGCAAGCGTTTTGCTAAAGCTTTTACATTTTGCCTCAACCGCGCCAGCCAGTTCTAATTTGGCATTCATGGTCAATGGCGGTAACGAGATAACGACCATATTGCGTTCTGGATCAAGCTTGACTGTTTTGAACCCTTTATCACCTTTGATCAATGGGACAAGCGCTGCTGTGACCTCTTCGTTCAGCGACACAATCTCGACGCGATCAATAAATGATTCCACTTCAATGAAGTCCATCAGGCGGCGCGGCTTTTTATTGAGCATTATCTTATCACTATGAAACATTTTCTGATATTCATCATGCGAGCCCAACTCTATAAGCTCTTTGACATAAGTAACAAATCGGTCACGCGCGCGCGATTCAAAACTATCGCTGTAACTAAGCAGTTCAGCCGATGTTTTATATAAAATCTTATCTAAATCTGTTTCATCCATATGACTAGCTAGAAAATTTTTCTACCCTTTATTTATTAACAAAATATTCACATATTAGTAAACTATCACTGATTATGTAAATAAAATCAATAGCCAAAGCGCGGCTATTTATTAGCCATTATTTTACCAAATACCCCTGCCCAAAAGGCTATATAGATGATCACATAAAGGGGAAGATTTTATCTGGTATGCGGCTATGCTAAACTAAAGTATATATATAAAACGAAACTGGATAATTTAGAAAATGGCATCACCTCAGATTATAATTGTTGGCTCAGGCATTATGGGCGCATGTTTTGCCTATGCTGCCGCAGAGCGCGGCTGCCAGCCTTTAATCATTTCGGGTGATGCCCCTGATCATGGCCGCACCGCCACCGCTACGAGCTGGGCTTGGATAAATGCCAGTTCAGCCAGTGATCATACCTATTTTCGACTGCGCTATCAGAGCTTGCAACGCTGGCAAGTCTGGATGCAGCGCCTTGATGGGTTGCAATATTCTGCCCAAGCCAGCTACTGCTGGGATTTATCACCAGTTGAAATTAAAACTACCGCCAGCAAGCTGACCAATTTTGGTTATCCATGTTCTATTTTGAATGCGGCATCACTCATCAACCATTTGCCGTACTTGCGTGATATTCCTGTTGCCGCGCTGCATCTGCCCATCGAAGGCGCTGTTGAACCTGCCAGCACGGCCAAGCTCTTGCTTGAAGCATCAGGGGCGAAAATTGTTAGCGCACATTGCCATAGCTTGCTGGCATCTGCGGATAAAGTCACCGGCGTCATGACGGATCAGGGGGAATATTCAGCAGATGAGGTGATCTTAGCCACTGGCAATGGCACATCTCGTATCCTGGACACGATTGGCGTGGACTTCCCCATGGCGTCAACACATGGCTTGCTGGTTCGCTCAAAGCCTATTCCATCTATGCTGAGTGGGTTAGTTACCGCACCCAAATATCATGTCAGGCAACAGCCCGATGGTCGGCTCATAATTGGCGGCACATTTGGCGCTTATGATCCGGCCAAGGGCACAGGTCATCTAGCCAGAGATGCCGAGGCGCAGCTTAATCTGATCAGAGAGGCGTTTGATGCGCCTGCCCCATTAGAGCTTGATAGCTTCACTTTGGGCTATCGGCCTATCCCTGAGGGCGGCATGCCGAAAATTGGCCGCGTCATGCAAAATTCTGGCAAGCTGCTGACAGGATTGTATCTGGCTGTGATGCATTCCGGGTTCTCAAATGGGGCTGGCGTTGCGGATGCAGCAATGGATGAATTGCTGGATGGTGAGGCATCTGCTTTACTCTCACCATTTTGGGCTAACTGAGTGGGTTCATGCAGGTTTTAATTGTCCACGCGCATCCTGAGACGCAATCCTTCGCAACGAGTTTGGCGCAAACAGCGATAACAACACTAACTGATAACGGCCATGATGTTGCGTTAAGTGATCTTTATCAGATGTCATGGAACCCCGTTGCCTCTGCCGCTGATTTTCATGACCGTGCTGATAGCAATTATATGAACTATGCGCTAGAACAACGCCATAACTGGAACGCCAATACGCTATCTGATGATATCACACTTGAGGTCAATAAGCTGCTGGCGGCGGATTTGGTTATTCTGAACTTTCCTCTCTATTGGTTTTCCGCACCTGCCATCATGAAAGGCTGGATAGATCGTGTCCTTATCTCTGGCGTGGTTTATGGCGGAAAGCGGATTTATGAGAAAGGCGGCTTAGCCGGCAAACGTGCCTTGATCACCTGTACGCTCGGCGGTCGCCAAGATATGTTTGGTGCTGGCAGTATTCACGGATCGCTTCACGACTTGCTCAAACATTTAATCCAAGGCACACTTGGTTATGCAGGCATGACAGTGTTAGAGCCGTTTTTTGGGTTTCATGTTCCTTATATTTCGGATGCAGACCGTCAACAGATGCTGGCAGACTATCGCGCGCGTCTGAACGGCATTATGGATGAGGATGGGCTTTCCATGCCTGATTTAAGCAAGTTCGATAGCACCTTTCGGCCATTACAGGATTAAAATAATCACCTGATTTCAATTGCCACAGGTGAAATTCAAACAAAACAAATTAGTATTAGTAGTGAAAAGTAATGAGGTAGACGATTATGAAATTGCAATCAGGGCAATCTATTCAGGATTATATCGATGCTGAATTGCATGCCCGTCCCTATCTGAAACTTGGCACTAATCAGCGTATTTTTCATTTTGCCTTTCGCACAGGTGAGAGAAGTACAGGTAATGAATGGGCATTTTTGATTAACATGATGCGGCAAACCTATGGCTGGGATACATTGCCTGAAAACGTATCCCTAGATAATAAGCCCGATACCCCACCACGGTTTTTTATGTATGATGAGTACGGTATTATGTATCGTTATGAACGGCATACTGAGTTTACTAATCTGACCTTGATTTTCAATAAAGCGGTTGGTGTTTCCAAAAAACGGCCTGACTATTTTTCTAAATCTGGCCCTTCTGTCTTGCCTGATCAGATTATTAGCAGCTTTCCGGGTGAGCTTATTGTGGCGTCATGGATTGATATGGCTAAGGATAAAAACACCTTTCAACCAGCCGAGCTGACGGCATTATTTGGTCATGAAAACTTTACCGGATCATATGCTGCTGATAATGGCGCACGGGTGTTTTGTTCAATGAAAACAGACCCGCATAGAGATGGTCATTTTGCTTTCACCCGTATCCTTGTTCAAAATGATGGCTTGAGTGAGGAGCGCACAGGGCGATTGGTTCAGCGGATTTTGGAACTCGAAACCTATCGGCATTTTGCCATGCTGGCACTGCCATTAGTCCGCGAGCTAACCCCCCAACTAGCGAAAACCGAAGCCACGCTCCAACGCATCAGTAAGGGCATGACACATATCAGCAATGATCCGCAGACCGAGGCGCAGAAAAAAGAGCTGACACAGATCACCAAAGTCACAGCAGGAATTGAAAAACTATCGGCCACGAGCTCATACAGACTGGCCGCAACAAAAGCCTATAATGCTCTGATCGAAAGCCGACTTACCGATTTACGCGAAACGCGGATTGATAGCTTTCAAACCATTTCCCAATTCCTGGAGCGCCGATTGGTTCCTGCTATTCGCACCTGCTTTGCCTTTCAGCGGCGGCTGGATGCGCTGGCGGATAGAGCGCAACGCAATAACACACTATTGCGAACACGGATTGAAATGCAGATACAAATACAGAATAATTCGCTGTTACATTCCATGGAGCAAAGGGCGCGAACACAAATCCGGCTTCAGGAAATTGTTGAATTACTTTCCATTGCTGCTGTAACGTACTATATGGTGGGATTATTATCCTATGTTCTGAAAGGGTTTTCATCAGGATTTATAGAGCAACATGATCGCATCATATTAGCAATCGCTGTTCCGGTCATTGTTTTCCTGAACTTCTTTATCTTGCGACAAGTTCGAAAATCCATGCGGAAAGATTAACCAATCATGTCATCTTTACCTATCAAGTGGAGGTCGTTCCTCTCTGAACTTATCCCTCTGATTTTATTCTTTTTAGGATTTAATTTATCAGGGCTTTATCTAGCCGCAGGATTATCTGTTGTATCTGGGCTGATCATTTTTGCCTTAATCTGGCTCTATGAACGCCGCCTACCACTTTTTGTCGGCATATCCATGTTGTTCTCGCTCATCTTTTTGGTGATTGCCATGCTGGTCAATGAAACCCTGTTTATCAAAGTTCATGGCTCTATCGCTAATGGCTTCTTTGGGGTGATTTTGCTGGGCGGCCTGCTCTTTGGCAAACCTATGATGAAATTATTTTTCGCCGCGCAATTCCAATTAGATGAATATACATGGTTTCAGCTTAGCCGCAAATGGGGTTATTTTTTCATCACCATGATGATAGCAAATGAACTGGCATGGCGGCTCCTCGATGACGCGGGCTGGGTTTTTGTCAAAGTTGCTATCTTCCCAACATTAACGCTTTTATTTATGGCATGGCTTTGGCCAATGACAAAGCGCGGCATTATCATGCCAACCGAACCTGAAAACAGCCCTGGCTAACGCGCGTTACGGGCAACTGTTCATACCATCTTATCGGTTATACCCTTATTCATTATGGGCGTTCAAAATAGGCGATACATTCCGAATGTGATGTCAGGTAAAATTGATCAATATGCCGCGCCCAATGGCATATATACCCTGCCTCAATTAAGACAGCAGCATCACGGATAAAGCTATTGATATGGCAAGATACCATTACAATTTTTGAAACGCTGGCATCCACTAAAGGCTGCATCTGCTGTTTTGCGCCACTTCTTGGAGGGTCAAGAATAGCAGCATCATATTCAGATAATTCTGCCTCAGTTATCGGGTCATCATGCAGATTACGCTGCTCCGCCATTAAACGCGACGATACATCAGACGCGATATTCCTTGCAATATCATGAAACGCCGTGATCGCGCTTTGGCTAATATCAAATGCCGCCAGTTTTTTGGGCGGGTGCGGGCGCATCGCCAAAGCTAAACCCAGAGAGCCACTGCCCGAAAACAGATCAATAATCCGGGTTGCTGAAAATAACGCCGAATAGCAATCCGCGCGCATGATATGTTCTGCTGCCGATACTGATTGCAGAAATGCGCCAGCTGGCGGATGAAACATGATCACATCACGCTTAGCCCCACTGGGCATCACCCATGCAAGAGCCGGAAGCTGACGCTGATATAGCAATTCAGGCGCCAATTTTCCATTATGACAGGATAGCCGAATAATGCCTGTTGAGACCGCATGCTCGACCAACTGGCGGATGCTTTCACCTGATAATTCCGGCTTCATTATGATGACGACATCAAGCCCATTATCACATTGATTAACCTCAACCTCACCCGACAGACCGGCGGCCAGAGATTGATCAAGCATTGCCCGTATAGCCTCTACCGCGGACAGGATAGGCTTTGATAAGATCATACATCCACTTAAGGGAACGATCTGATGGCTGGCGCGTTCACGAAAGCCAAAGACGGTGCTATTGGCTAGCCGCAGGAAAGCAAATCGGGCTCGCCGGCGGCTGAATGGCTCTGCCCGAAATGGCGCTAACCACTGACGCGGGATAATACCGGCTTGCTCGACTTTATCCTTGATACACTGTTCTTTCCACTCATGATAAAATCCCAGCTCCGCATGTTGAAACTGACATCCTCCACATGCTGGGGCGGCTTGGCAATCCGGCGCTTTACGCGCGCGCGATGATGATGAAATGGATATAATCTCAGCTTCTATACCCGTTGGCAGTTTTCGCTTTGGTTGAACAACCGCCTTCTCACCCGGCAAGCTATGGGGGACATAGATGCGGAATTTATGTTCAGCATGCGGGAGGACAACTCCATGACCCTTATCCCCAAGATGGTCTATCGCAACCGAAAGTGGCGGCAGATGCGATAAGCTATCCGCATTTTTCTTTGTTCTGGCGGAACGCTTAGCCTGTGCTTTATGCGAACGCCGCTTAGTCTTATGAGATGACATTGGTGATGACCTGATTAGCGGCCATGATGCAACGCCTCTTTTATCATAGCTTCGATATCGGCCTGTGTTGACGATTTTGGATTAGTGCCATAGGCGCTGTCTTTCATCGTTTTCTCGGCAAGCCGCGTGATCGCATCATCTGGCACCCCTAGATCAGACAGATTTTTGGGAATATCACATTGATCCAGCAGATCACAAACAGCTCCATAAAAGCTATCAAAATGATGCTCAGCCAGACCCATGACATGCGTCATATTCGGTATCTTTGGTGCGATAACATCCGCATTATAGCGCAGCACAACAGGCAGGATAACCGCATTGGTTAGCCCATGATGCGTATCATATTCCGCCCCTACCATGTGTGAGATCGCGTGAACCAGCCCCAGCCCTTTGATAAACGAGACCCCGGCAAGGCAAGAGCCAACAAGCATAGCCCCGCGCGCCTCAAGATGATGGGGCTGATCATAAACAACTGGAAGATTTGGATAAATCAACCGCATTCCTTCAAGTGCCGCGCCATCACAAAGCGGATGAAAATCATCAACAACATAGCCCTCAATCGCATGAACAAGCGCATCAACACCTGTCCAGGCGGTTAGATTTGCCGGCAAGCCAAAGGTTAATTCAGGGTCAAGAATAACCGCGACAGGTTTTTGAAGCGGGTGAACAATGCACCATTTCATCATTAATTTCGTATCCGTAACCATTGCCGTGCTTTCCGTTTCAGCACCAGTACCAGCCGTAGTCGGGATACAGATTAATGGCGGAAAGGGATGATTTGGATCAATCTCTGGCGGTGTCTTTTCCCATTCAAACGCCCAGATATCATGGCTGTTATTGACGGTGAGTGAGATCGCCTTGCCGCCATCCATACCACTGCCGCCACCAACCGCAATAACGCCATCATGGCGTCCATCCAGATAATGCTGACGGCCAGCCAAAATCTCATCATCACGCGGATTAGGGGAGATATCAGAATAGAGAGAGGCAGCCATCCCTGCCGCTTTGAGATCAGCCATAATGGCGCTAATAAACGGCAAATCAGCACTGCCTTTATCTGTTACGAGAAATGGCTTTGTCATCCCTTGATCCAGACATAGTTGGGGCAATTCTTTTATCCGGCCAGCGCCATATTTAATTGGTACGGGAAAAGACCAGTCTTGATCTGATGCAAAGTCTTGATCTGATGTAAAGTCAATCATTACCTACCTCATATTATCTTCTGCTATATAGACTTTGGGTTAAACCTAGCATTTCTGCCACAATGAACCAAGATACATCTATGAAATTGGATTTTATTCTATGAGATTGTCATCAATTTCATCATCTAATTGAAGAAAAACGCATTTTATACTTGATTTTATCGCTGTGGAGGGTAGCTATGAGCATGATTACACTGATAGAACAGATATAATTTCAGGATTTCCTATGTTTAGAGAGCTACGCAACATAGCAATTATTGCCCATGTTGATCACGGCAAAACCACCATGATAGATGCTATCATGAAACAAAGCGGTATTTTTCGCGATAATCAGCATGTCGATGAAAGAGTCATGGATTCAGGTGATCTGGAAAAAGAACGTGGCATTACCATTTTGGCAAAGCCAACATCAGTGGTCTGGAAAGACACCCGGATCAATATTATTGACACCCCCGGCCATGCTGATTTTGGCGGCGAAGTGGAACGGGTTCTTGGCATGGCAGATGGCGTCATATTGCTCACCGATGCCGCCGAAGGCCCAATGCCGCAAACCAAGTTCGTTCTCGGTAAAGCGCTTAAACAAGGCCTCCGCCCGATTGTGATTATTAACAAAATTGATCGTAGCGACGCCCGCCCTGATGATGTTGTCAACGAAGTCTTTGATCTGTTTGTAGCGCTTGATGCGGATGACATACAGCTGGATTTTCCCATTCTTTATGCGTCAGGGCGAAGCGGTTGGTGTGTCACTGATCTGGCTCATGATCGGGTTAACCTCGATCCTTTACTCGATATTATCCTAGACCATGTCCCGGCGCCTCAATTTGATACCGATGCCCCATTTGCAATGCTGGCAACCTTGCTTGATGCTGATCCCTATTTAGGGCGCTGTTTGGTTGGCCGAGTGATGCAAGGAACCGCCAAAGTCAATGAAACTGTGCGAGCGATCGACCTTGATGGTAATATCGTTGAAAATGGCCGCCTCACCAAATTGCTGCGTTTTGAAGGGCTGGAAAAAACACCTGTTGAGAGCGTTCAGACAGGGGATATTGTCTGTATAGCAGGGTTAAGCAAAGCCTCTGTTGCTGATACCATATGCGCCCCGCAAGTCACAACTCCAATAGCTTCAACGCCGATTGATCCGCCCACCATGTCGGTCACTATCACCGTCAACGACTCGCCGCTGGCTGGCCGTGATGGCAAAAAAGTAACGTCAACGGTAATCCGCAAACGGCTATTGGCTGAGGCAGAGTCCAATGTCGCTATCACCTTTAATGAGAGCGGTGATAAAGATTCTTTTGAAATTGGCGGCAGAGGCGAATTACAGCTTGGCGTCTTGATTGAAACCATGCGCCGCGAAGGCTTTGAGATGACGGTATCGCGTCCAAGAGTGCTTTATAAACATGATGAAAATGGTCAGCAATTAGAACCTGTTGAAGAAGTCACGATTGATGTTGATGATGAGTTTTCGGGCGTTGTTGTCGATAATCTCAATCGCCGCAAAGGGGATATGATTGATATGCGCGCCGCCGGTGCTGGCAAAACTCGCTTGATTTATCATGTGCCATCGCGCGGTTTAATCGGCTATCCAAGCCAGTTTTTGTCACAGACACGTGGAACTGGTGTGCTGAACCGCATCTTCCAATGCTATTCCTTATTCAAGGGTCATATTGATGGTCGCCGTAATGGATCATTAATTTCTACCGATTCCGGCGCCACCGTTGCCTATGCTTTATTTAATCTGCAAGATCGCGGTGAGATGTTTGTCGGCCCCCAAATTGAGGTCTATCAAGGCATGATCGTCGGTGAACATAATCGTGATAATGATCTGGAAATCAATGTGCTGAAAGGCAAACAGCTCACCAATGTGCGGGCATCCGGGAGTGATGATGCGATCCGCTTAACGCCGCCACGGCTGATGTCACTTGAGGATATGATGGCCTATATTAATGATGACGAATTGCTGGAAGTTACGCCAAATCATCTGCGGCTTCGCAAGCGGTTGCTATGCCCACATGAACGAAAGAAGGCGTCTCGCGCTTCATAAAAAACAACGAAGACGCAAAAGATAAAAGATGAGAATGCAATTTGCTAGATATAGCTTTTTTCTGGCTCTCGGATATTGGCTTTATCAATATACCCAAGCGGATTTTAGCAGCTTTGGGTTTCAATACCGTTTCTTGACGCATTGGGCGATCAGTCTGACGGTTATTGTTCATTATATCAACTGGCGGCGGCGCGCCGCTGGCTTGCCAGAAAGCTATCATGCTTTTAACGCGGCGGCGGCGGTTCTCAATATCTTGGTCGTGTTTTTATACTGGCGGCTTTATTTGATTGATCCGGCACTGGTGAATGGGGATGAAAACCCTGCCTGGCACCAGGAATATTACATGCATGTGTTAGGGCCATTGCTGATCACCATTGATGCCATCTGGTTTAATCGGGCGTTTCGCGGCTTTATCAAAGGCTGTCTTGCCTCTATTTTTCTATGCTTGATTTATATTATCTGGATAGAGGCCTTTGTCGGCCCGCTAAATGACATGCCTGTTGGCGCGATCACATCAGGGCTGCCCTATCCTTTCCTCAATGATTTGGATTGGGACGGCAGGCAGTCATTCTATGTCACAACAACTGGCACGACCATATTTACATTTGTCATCTGCTGGGTGGTTGGTTTTGTATCTAGCCGCTTCAGAACTGATTAACCGCGCCGCCATTAATCTGCAGCATTTGACCATTAACATAGCGGCCTTTATCGGATACCAGATAGCTGACCATTCCGGCAATATCATCATGCTGGCCAAGAGTACCTGTTGGATTAGCCTTGGCTTGCGCGGTAAAACTTGCCGCCATTGCCGCGCTCATATCCTCTGGCGGGAAAATCCCCGGCGCGATAATATTAACGGTTATACCATCACCCGCAAACTCAGTTGCTAGCGCCTTGGTTAACCCCCATACCGCATGTTTAGCCACCGCCACCGCCGATGCGCCAGCATAGCCGCGCTGACTATTCATACCCGAGAAATTGATCACGCGCCCCCATTGATGCTTTATCATATCAGGAAGGAAAGCCCGCGATAACAAAACCGCGGCCTGATAATCAACATTCATGACCTGATCCCAGTCCGCCTCAGCCATATCCAAAAAATTGGCTTTTGGTCTGATCGCCGCATTATTGACCAAGATATCAACATCACCAATATCGTCCTTGATCTGGCTAATCATAGCATCTAGCGCTGACCTGTCACCAATATCAGCCATCGCAATAGTGGCATCTCTGCCCATGTCGCGGATCTGATATGCGACATTCTCTAATGCCGCCTGATCAGTTGATCCATTGAGGATAATATCAATGCCTTCTGCCGCTAAGGCAAGCGCAATCGCTTTACCGATATTGCGCCCTGATCCTGTGATTAATGCTGTTTTTTGACGGCTCTGACTGGCTTCTTTTGCTGTCATCATAGCAATCCTTTATTGATGTGTTTTGCAGTAGCGCGATATCTGCTATTCGGCGGCTATTCGGCGTAGTTAACGCCCTCAACCTCACAATAACGGGCTTTGGCTAATTGGGCTTTCTGATCATCTACCATATGCACCCACGCATCATAACCCAAGGTTTGCGCCATTCGCCCTGATAAGGTTTGCAGGGTCTGTTTACATTCGCCTGTATCACCGGCTTCAATGCCGATATTAGGCTCACCACATATGGTTTCGGTTGTCCGAAACACCTCACCGTCCTTATCCATGACCAGAACAGATACTTTTTCAATGGTGCGGCGACTGTTATTTTTATGCTGAAGCCGCAAGACATACGACGTCGATATACCATCAGTATCATCACCAAAGGCAACATCAACCAGACATGTCACCCGATCTTTGTCATGGGCAAATATGGGCATTATGGGCAATGCGGCAATAAAAATAGATAAAATAAACACGCGCGGCAAAAATAACATCATACGCATCACCACATCACACCCCTCAACTTACATGACCAAATTATGCTTCTTATCCCGATTATTCCGCATCAAATGCATCAGCCAATTCTGCCATGCTGTTAAATTGCATCGCCACATCTGGCATATCACCGGGGTTCATCGTCGCCCCAAAGCCTTCTTTACCATGACGCCGATAAATCCAGCAATTTGTTAATCCCTTAGCATTGGCAGGAGCATGATCATGAAACATGCTTTCGGCGACATGAAGGATTTCATGCTTTTCGATACCTCGCGCCGCCAGTTGCTCCAGCATATAATCAAAATTGCGCAAATCAGGCTTATAACTGCCAATATCTTCGGCGGTATAGACGCCGTCAAAATCAATCCCTAAGCGTGAGGATGAGCCCTGAAAGCTGATATTATCTGTGTTGGTTAGCACCGCTAACTGAAAATGTTTTTTCAATCTGGCTAAAGCTGATCTGCTGTCATCAAAGGCTGGCCATTGCCGCACCGAGTGACCATAGGCCTGACATTCTTCCCAGTTCACGGCAATACCCCACTGCTCTGCCAAGCGCCGATAAACGATAGCCAATAATTCGGTATATGGCTTGGCAGGTGTCCATTTTTGGGTGGTCGATTCATGAAACGCATGAGCTTCAAGAATCTGATCACGCGATAACGGGTCAGGCAACTTATCGGTTAAGGGTTTGAGCGCATTGACCATGCCGCTTTCCCAATCAATCAGCGTCCCGTAAACATCAAATGTGAGAATCTTATACGAACGTAGTTTCATTATCGCCTCAATTTCATTTAATGCCTGACGCTAGCATATGGCTCTGGCAAGAACAAATCCTGGATCTGCATATGGGCAATATTTTCATGTAAGGCGTCAGGCTGGAGCAAATCTTAATCACAATTCCATCACAACAATTTGATATCAGATTTTAGTTTCCGCAAGGATTTATTAACTTGCTGTAACAGCTCAGACAAATGCTCAACTTCCATACTCATATTCTGGATTTTCGCTTGTAATGCCGTTTTGGAAAGTGGGGTTTTAATGTTGCGGCCGCCTAATTCAGCCATCAGAAAGACTGGCGATACCCCAAGCACGCCTGATAGCGCCACGAGCTTATTTATTCGCGGCTCTGATCGGTCATGCTCCCAATTTGTCATTGTTGTTTGCTTAACACCTATTATCCGCGCCAATTCTGCCACTGAGTATCCAGCATTCTCACGCAGCATAGTGATGCGCCCACCTAATGTGTGCAACTCTTCGCTAGCTTCGCTATTCATGATTGATTTTTTTGACATGCGCGCACCCTATATCATCACTATGGTTTCATCACTATCGACACTATGCCGAAATATTGTTACGAGAAGATGTTACGATGATTGATAAATAACCGGAAAATCATCCCCTGCCAGCGGCTCACCCATGCCAAGATCAATATCGGGAAAGGCTGGAGAACATTTCGCTGGCTCACCACAGATCCGCGCATCATCACCGACCAGACGAAACGATATCGCGCGGCGGCGTGTTGCCGCGTTATTCCCCGGCGCACCATGTAAAGTGCGAAAATCAAAAGCAATCGCATCACCGGGCTTAACATCCCATCCAAGAATAGGATATTGATCAGGATTGCTGGCGATGTCTGGCACCGCCTCACGCTTATCGTTCTCGATCAGCGCCTCACCATTAAAGCGTTGCGGGCGAAACAGCTTATCCGCCTTATGTGAGCCTTTGATATATTGCACACAATTTTCGCGCTTCACATGATCAAGCGGCACCCAAAAACTAATGGTGCGTTTTGCCTCAACAAAATAATAGGGCTGATCCTGATGCCATGGCGTAGGAAAACTTGACCCCGGCTCTTTGACCAGAACGTGATCATGAAACATTTGCACCTTGTCCGAGCTGGTCAGTTGCGCAGCCAATTCGCCTAAAGGTGAATTAAGCACGAAATCACGATATTCTGGCACTTGCGACCAAACACAGTAATCTTGAAAAAATGGCGCTGTTCCATCTTCAGGCTGATAGGTGCGTTCACGCCAGCTTGGGTTCGCCATATTGCGCTCAATACCTTGCCGCAAATGCTCAACCCATTCGGTAAACACACCTTCACATTTTACCGCACCATCGGTTGCAAAATCCGATATGACTTGTTCAGATAACATTTTTAACCCTCATTTCATTCTTCTAAATAAGCAATATCTTAATGACTAATGCAAACAATATCATGCCCTTTGGCAGAAATTTGTTTGGCTAGCTCGGCAATATGAGCAGGGCTAATCTCACAACAGCCACCAATGATTTGGGCGCCTGTTTCAATCCATGCCATCGCATATTCGGCATATTTTGTGGGCGGCAAGTCTGTTCTAGCGGTTAACTCATCGACGGTTTGCCCTGGCTGCATTTCCTTGATGCTGGTGAAGCCATTGGCATAGCCGCCAAACATCAATCCCGATTTCTGCAATATCGGCATGGCGGCGCTGACTGCCTCCGGATAACTGCAATTGATCATGACGCCATCAGGGGTATGCGCCGCCATTTGCTCAACTACCCATTCCAGCCTCTCGCCTGACCGCAACTGATTGCTGGCATCATCATTTAAGGTAAATGAGGCATAGACTGGCTTGCCCACCTCCCTAGCGGCAGTGATAGCGGCGCGCGCCTCTTCCCAATTCGTCATCGTTTCAATGAAAAATACATCCACATGATCTTTCTGAAGCGCGGTAATTCGCCGAAACTCATCCAGGGATTTATCATAATCATGGGCGCATTCATGCACATAGCTGGCAACCAGCGGCGGCAAGCATCCGGCGATAGTAATGTCCTGACGGGCAATAGCCGAAGCCGCTATGGCATCATTGGCAATCTTAATCGCGGTTTTATGAACCTCCTCAAAATGGTCTTCATAGCCATGCATAGCCATGCGTGTTGGTGTCGCCGTATAGGTGTTCAGCGTCAGCACTTTTGCCCCGGCCTTAATAAAATCACGATGCACCGCCAAGACAATCTCAGGCTCCTCCAGCATCACGGTAATTGACCATAAGGCGTGCGTCTGGCCAGTGTAACGCAGGCTGATTTCCTGCCCCAGACCACCATCAAGCAAAACAATATCAAGCATCACATTATCCATGTTCACATATGAAAAAGCAGCCACTAAACTGTCAGCCATAGCAACATCCGTCAATGAGATATTTTGGTGATATTTTAACCTGAATAAAGCAACATCTGATCATGATCACTTCACCCATGATTGGCCCTGATTGGCCCTGATTG
>MDTB01025672.1_pt1 | contig 15855 bp, 10 predicted proteins | sample 811161 | NCBI WGS metagenome assembly MDTB01 (sample SAMN05326650, study PRJNA326480) | marine metagenome | isolation source: seawater | place: Mediterranean Sea | collected 2009 | reverse complement strand
TGGGAACAAAGGTCCTGTATCGACTGAGTTTATAGATTTATGATCAAAAGGTTTAATGTTTAAAAAAGTATTAAAAAGAGTCCCGATATCTCTAGGTTGAAGATCTGATAAGACTTCGAAAGATCTGACAGTGGTCAAGTTGAATTGGTGTTCTGGAATGATGAACCCCAATTCTACAATCTTGTCTCCATGCCAACTATCAGTAAATTTAGTATCAAAAATGGTGCTCCCCTTTTGATGGATCTTTTTTAAGTTTGGAGTCTTTTCGCCATCGTTGATCCAGTAGAAAGCGACTTCGGGCTTTACCTCGCTCTCAATAGAAACGCGAACATATTTGATTTCGGAAAAGTTTTCATTTTTAACATCAATACCAGCGACTCCTATGGATAGAGGTGATGCCGTAAATTGCAGTCCAGATGTTGTTTCAGTCGCCATACCTACTTTTATCTCTAGTTCAGATGACGAGTATTGAAACCTGGATGTGGTTGGTGCCCAGAAAGTCCAAGTTAGCACTAGAGTCAGGGATGCTATGGTGAGGATTATCGCTATTATCAAATTGTAGGACGGTTTGTTTGGTTGCGTTGTCGCGTTCCTGTCGTTGCAAAAAGCAAGATCAGTACTTCTAGGATCGCTCTCGAACGTAATGGCGCTAATAGCGAGAGCAACCGTTAGTGTTATCACTGGTAAAAAATGCAGTATTAACCGATTAAACGCGGTTCCAGTTTCAGCGTAGATACTAAAAACCGATGCCCCGAAAATTAACCCCTGTGATAAGAGAATCATTGCCCCCATCAGCCAGACGGGGGCAGCTTTTCCAGGATCTTTCAATAATAGGATCATTGAGGAGCCTAGATATAAGGGAGCAAGTGTATGAAAGTTGGGGCTAAGCCACAGTGTTTTAAAGTAAAGATAAAAAGGGTTGAAAAGCCTTACCGGAAAATCACCAAACGGCCCGACATACAAACGATTTTGAATGACACCAAAAACTCCAAGTGGTCCGAATGAGAGATGATTCATATCCGCCAGTATCAGAAAAAATATTATTCCTATTGCGACTACAGTGCATTTTAAGTAACCAAAATTAGCACCCAGTAGATCGAGTAAAATGAATACGGTCCCTAAAGATAACCATATCCACCCCTCAAATTTTAGTTGCGTCGAAACAAACAAAAGAAGAAAACCAATCAATAATAAATCGTTTCGGCGACCGATCCTTCCAGCAAGCAGGCAGGTCAAACCGCATCCGCTGAATAAGACAAGCCAAAGATCAGCATACCCAGCAAGGCTAGTGTGTGTTGATACTAGTGGACAAGAAAGAGTGAGGTAAGCGGCTGCAACTGATATGACTTTTGGCTGACCGATTGCGCGGCATATCCCGAACACCAAGCAACCAAGTGCCACAAACAAAATTAGCCAAGGAAGGGTAGCAACTCTATCATCCCAACTACCGGTTAACGTCGCTGAAAAAGCGGAGAGGAGAGAGACTCCCTCTGGGTAATGCGTAGCGTACAAAACATATTGATCGCTGAGGTCGCCTGATAACCATGCCAGCGGAGATCCGAATGATAAAATTTGATCGGCTAATACCCAGGCTTTCGCTCTGTAAATCCAAGTAGTAAACGCGTCCCATGGAAAGATAAGATCTGAAACGTGATTTGTAGAATGTACCCAAAGATGTAAAACGATAACAAATAAAAGGAGGGCAAAGAGCCAGTTCTGCAACAATGAAAATGCATTTGGAACTGAAATATCGGGATGAATGCGCCCTCTTTTCCCAGCAAATAGACGGTGTGCGCAGAATCCAAAAATAATAATAAAAATGGACGCAACAATTATACCTGTCTCTGATAGACGTAAGGGTGATACGTATATAATCAATAAGACAAGTGCTTGGCTAATGGGCCAACCAAGCCCAATGCTAAGCGCCCCTTTACCAGGCGATTTCAAAGGAAACCACTGATATAACAAAAAACCGATCGCCAACCACCCTAAAAAATGTATAGAGACCGCTAGGTACATATGTCGGGCCAGTTAGTTTTGAGGGACTTTGCCAGCTTTTTTTGAAGGCCATGTTTCCTACTGAAATTGTGGTTATTTTGAACTTTAAAAAACCCGCATGATTTGTAGGATGAATCTGTTGCTTTACTCATTTGTCTGTCATAGCGTCGCAAATTTTCGGCCAATCTTTTAAGCCTTGGCTGAACTGGTGCCCCAAGCTTTGTAACCAGTCTAAGCTGTGTCCGTCCTCAGCCAACATTTTTTCCAACAAGTTGTGATTTGATATTTGAAGCTCTGACATAAGCAGATCCCGATTTTCATTTAAAAATTCTGTCCACTTCTCAGCACCTGGCAAATTTTGGACTAGGGTCATATTGCTTAGATGATCGAGGCATCTTTGGAGAAGCACAGATTGTTTGCTCAATAGTTGTCTAGATATAAGGACTTGGCGGCTGGTTGCGTCCAAATTGGCGAGTTGACTAATTTCCTCAGCGATCATATCCAGGCTGAGTTCAGGTGAGAAGTTGTTAACTAAGGCAGAGGATTGTCCTAACCAATCGGCGAGTAGGCTTAGCCCAGGCATCAATCTGAATTTTTTCAAAGCTGTGCGGTCATTTCTCGCTTCTATTGGTTGATGTCGTATCCCCCAACCTTCATTGAAAACCGGGGTGGAGGGGTACATTCGCTGGAGAATGATTCCGAATAGTATATCCTCACCACGGCCAGCAGGGATGTAAGGGGGTAATAGATTTGTATTATCCAACCCGGTCATTTGAGACAAAGTCCCGTAACTCGTGAGTGTGGTTCCCGGATACCCGAACCAGTGACTCCTTGCATGAAGGAGCGCTTCGATATTTTCGGACGCCAACAGTCTTCTAATGCCCGAGATAGGCTGGTACAGAAGCCATTGTGCGGAGCTGGTACCCGGGTCACCCCATGACCCACATTGCCCAAGTATTATTCTCGAATCACCACGATAAAAGCGTGTCATCTCACCATTTACGTCGGTCAATGATCTATGGCCTGAAGATACTCTACTGAGAATCGCCTCAAGATTTTGTCCAACATTATTCAGCATCAATGATATTGGATTTTTTCTCTCAGTTGATAAGGAGTTCTCCATTTGTACTGAGGATTCGTAGAATACGGCCTCTCTTTCGTTGGCGGTACCGAATCTCGTCGGCACCACGGGTAAAAGAGGCAAGATAGCCTCGGCTATGGTGTCGTCATCTAAGATAATAGCGCGTTTCCCTTGACTCAAAAGCAATGCCCAATTCCTCGCTAAGCCATATGTGGGCGCAGAGCCCCAAAATCGATGATTTAATAAAAATTCAATACTTGCTGACTGATCTGGCAACTGCTGGTTTAAACTCTTAGTGTGGTTCTGTTTGATACTTTGATCGATGTGGGTCATCGGTATTTCTAGCATAGGTGTCACTTGGCTGATAACCGACGCATTCTCTCTAACAGAAGAAGCGTTACGGGAATCGTCGATTATCCAAAGCCCCTCGATTTCATGGGAGTTCCAGGAGAGGTTACATAAGCTCTTTAATAATCGTTCCAGTAAAATCGGCCTGTCACATGTTATTATGAAGATACGTGCCGGTGCTTGCCGCAATTCCATCTTTCTTTCGGTAAGCCGTGACCAAGCTTCTTGAGATGTTTCGAAAAAACCTGCCTTGTTTACAGTGGCTAGGGTATCTAACGCAGATTGCGTTTGCCCTTTGAGGGCAGGGAACTCTTTGGTGATTTTTTCTGCGTGGAAAGTTAATGTTTGAAACTTAACACAGTGTCTTAGGGCTGCCGCGACGTCTGGCCTGACTACCATCCTCTTATCGGATATCCCATGATGAAGGATAATCGTCTGATTCGGTCCCGGAATAGCGTTAACCCCATTGAAACTGATTAACTTAGCATTGGTATTTTTTCCCTTGTCGAGTCCCTGGGATGACTGGGAATCCGTGATGATATCAGTCATAAAAATAAGTACCCATTTGCAAGTTCCCCACAAGTGTATCGCAGAGTTTTGAGAGAGTCTGTTTGTGGATAAAACCAGTGTCTGAGTTCGATTATCGTTAAATCAACGAAGTCACGATTACTTTGCTCTTGATTCTGCCAATTCGATTGCGAGTTTAATGGCAGCCTCAATACTTCCACTATGAGCTTTCCCTGATCCGGCGATATCAAGAGCGGTCCCATGGTCTACCGAAGTTCGTATTATTGGGAGACCGAGTGTCACGTTTACCGCCGAGAATGGGGAATTAGCTTTCAGTACCGGTAGACCTTGATCATGGTACATAGCCATATAGGCATCCACTCTCCTCCTAAAATCGGGCACAAATGCCGTGTCTGCTGAAATGGGCCCGACGATAGACATACTTTCCTTGCGAAGCAAATCACACACCGGGGCTATAATTTTCTCTTCTTCACTCCCAAGGTGAGCGCCTTCTCCTGCGTGGGGATTTACACCCAACACGACAATGCATGGATCAGCGATATTAAATTGATTCTGTAAGCCTTCGTGTAATGTGGTTATCTTATTTTTGAGATCATCTATTTTTAAAGCTTTTGAAACCTGCCGCAATGGAAGATGTGTTGTTGCAAGTGCAATTTTTAAGTCACCGCCTAATAACATCATTAACTGTTCAGTGGTGTCGCAAGCTTGCGCTAAAAATTCCGTATGTCCTGAAAAAGCGATCCCGGCGTTATTAATCACTCCTTTGTGAACAGGTCCGGTGACCATTGCCATCATTTCTTTTGTTTTACATAGCTCAATCGCTAGGTCAAGTTGGGCTAGGACGAAACTAGCATTAGCAGTATTAAGTACACCGGGTATCACTGGTTGCCGTAACGGTAAGTCTATAAGAGGAAGGGTCCCCGTAACATGAGGTTCATCGTCGTCAATAGTTGAATAGTTTAAAAGAGAAACATCCATCCGCAGTTTTTTAGATCTCTCTAAAAGCATACTCCTATTGCCAATTCCAACAATTTTCACAGGCCAGTTTTTGCACGCGGCAGCCAATAAGACATCCGGGCCTATGCCAGAGGGCTCGCCTGTAGTTATCACTATTTTTCTTTCCGACACGTTATGATTATTTGATATCTACGAAGGCGTCATCACGGATTTTTCGTAACCAAGCATCCAGTTCCTCCTGATATTTTTGCTCTCGAATATAATTGGCAACTTGGTTTCGTCTTGCCTGATCAGAGATATCCTCATCACGGCGGGCAATAATTTCTAAAATATGCCATCCGAATTCAGTTAGGAAAGGTGGTGAAATTTCTCCTTCTTGAGATGTGGCCATAGCGGCCTCAAATTCTGGCACCATTTCACCCGGACCCGTCCAGCCAAGTTCCCCGCCCTCTGCGGCAGATCCAATGTCATTCGAGTGCTGTTTTGCGAGTGTTCCAAAATCTTCGCCTGAAAGAATCCTCTGTCTAAGCTCATTGGCGAATTCCTGCGCGGCACGGCCGGACAAAATTTCGTTTGGTTTAATTAATATGTGTCTAACTTTTGTTTGACGCACCAATCGCTCTAAACCATTTGCTTCTGCAAGGTAGACCAAATGGAAACCGGAGGATGATATTACTTTGGTTGCCTGCCCTACTGATAGATCGGGGATCTCATCTGCAAACATACTCGGGAGATCACTGAGCCGTCGCCAACCTAGGTCACCACCTTTGTAGGAGTAGAGTTGCGAATTGGAGATTGCCTCGGTAAAGGGGGTTCCATCTTTAATGCTTTTTAGCGTCTGATCTACAAAAGACTCCTTTGCTCTGGCCACCGCCACGGAATCATCTCGTCCGGATGCAAGGAGTGCTTGTATGATCCTATATTGTGGCTCGGTAAGGATTTGGCCTTCATCTGTAGTGAGAAAGTTGTCAATTTCTTGGGGTGATATATTAATGCTCCGCATTACACTGCCTTGTTGCACTCTTTGTACTGCGAGGTCGTTGCGTAAGCTCTCCCTTGCGGCAAGATAGTTTTGCCCGTTTTGCTCCAATGCGGCGCGGAAGCCTTCAAGTGTCAGATTATTTTGTTGCGCCAGCCGAGTCATGGCCTCATCGAGTTGCGCGTCTGGAATACGAACGCCATATCGCCTCGCGAGCTGTAATTGGATGCTATCAAGGATTAAACGGTCGAGTGTTTCTCTAACTAAGATTTCCTCTGGGGGCATGTCAACACCGCGTGACTCCATAGTCGAACGCACCGCTTCGACTCGCTCTCGAAGTTCCGATGCCAGCACTATGTCGTCATCAACAATTGCCACGACCTGATCGATAATCTCTACTTGTGCGCGTCCAATATTTGGCTGCAGAAAAGAGAAGAGCAGTGAGTAAACGAATGTTAAATAAACTAATTGCTTGGTTTTGAACCCTTCTATCATTTTTAAAACCATAAGGATCATGTAGAGAATAATTGTGAGGCATTTCGAAGTGATTTACATCCCTCTCATAATGGATAAGTCTTTAATTTTAGATCTTTATCAAACTAACATTTTAAGCCTTTAGGAGTTACTGGCGGTTCCAAAATTATGGATATGTTTTAATAATCAAGTTTCCGTCTAGGTTTAGTTTTCTCTAAAACCTTGGATCATATCTTTAAGCAAGCGATCTACCCGACCACCTAACCCGCCCATACCCTTTAGGAGTACTTGGAATTGAATAGCCGTATCCCTATTTAGATTGGCGTTTTTAAAATCAGTTATTTGGCCTGATTCGGTCTCGATGTATCTCATAAACAGTGCTCTAATCCTCCAACAACAGTCATCGTACTCAATTCCAAACATATCCTCGACTGATTCTCTTCCCTCTAGGGAATATTTAAATGCGCCGAAGACGCTCCAATGAAAATTGATAGGAAGAAATGCAGATATATTTATTTGCTCTGTTACTGGTTGCTCTAATCGATGCGAGGGCGGTTTTCTAAGGCTATATCCGGCATTGAACAAAATACCGTTTTCAGGCCGGTAAGTCGTCTGCAGGTTAGCGGCATCGAATGTATTGTTTTGATGATTGAAAAGTAGATTTGCTCGAATTCTCCAGTTTTGATTGAAGTTCACACTCCATTGTGCAGCAATCGGAGAACTTCGAGCAAACAATTTAGGATCTCGAGACCGAAGCCTTACGCTTCTATCTTCAAAGTAAAAAATCTGACCTAAACTAGCACTTAGTTTTTCTTCTCCTGTTTTGTCATCAAAAATCCGAGTGGTAACGCCCAGAGAGACCTGATTGGCATCATCAATTCTGTCAAACCCTGAGAAGCGAGTGTCCCGGTATAGTTGATCGTAACTAAAGGTCAGCTCAGCGCTGTCGAAACTTGGCGAGGAACTTTGATCTTGCTGGCCGCTGTATAAATAATAAAACCTTGGCTCTAATGTTTGGGTAATTGTGCCACCAAAAGCATTGAGTCGACGCTCAAGATAGAGGCCTCCATCCATATTGACTGTCCAAGAGCCTATGTTTGGATGAGTATCCGAATTTGTTGTTATGGCTTGCAGATCATATCTAATCGAACGGTATTTGGCGGTCGAGTTGACGAAGCCAGAATTCCAATGGATACCTTTAGTGAAGCCGATTTCAGTGTATAACCGATCCCCCTTGATTAGTGGGCGATCTGAATCGAACCTGGCAAGCTGAGTATGGAAGATTGGTTGAAGCCCTAGGATTTCTTTACTTCCTAGAAATCGAGCTGAAATTTGAGGTAACTTTTTGTATTGGTCCGCAATGTCTTTGGCAATGGACTGAAACTGTTCTGCTTTAAGCTCAAGGGACCAAAAATCATTGGTCCATGCCACGCGACCCATCTGCTGCAGCGCCGTCTGACGTTGCGCGCTGAGACTGTTATTTTCCAAATCCTTGATATAATCCGGATCGCTAGCCCGAGAATATCTAATGCTGGTTGCCCAATTGGCACCGAATTTCCCAGAATGTTTGACATCAGTGAGCCATCGGGCTTTATTGTTAGGTCTGTTCTCATTGTACTTGGTATCGTTACTGAGCCATGCGCCAGTAAATTCCCAGTAGCCGGCTGTGGGGTCTAGAAGTCGCGTTGTGGCGCGTTGTAACAGACCTCTTTCCTCAATGTATCGGGGGCTGTAAAGAACATCATAGTTTGGTGCGAGATTGACGTATATAGGAGTTGAAATGTCCACACCTCCTCTAGTGTCGCTCCCAATATCAGGGAATAAAAATCCTGTTTTTCGACGGGAATCCACCGGAAACCTGATCCAAGGAAGATATAAGATAGGCACTCCAGCAACTCTCAGTTTGGCTCCCCAAGCTTGGCCATTCCCAGACCCTGTCGCTATTTCTAGAGTGTCAGTCTCCAGAACCCAACTTGGGTCTTCAGGCGAGCAGAAGGTTATTTCGCCTCTTTCAATCAAAATTGCACCATCTGCGTTACGAGTCAATTTTGTAGCTGCCCCCGTGAGATGTTGTTGATGAAGAACAAACCGGGCATTTGTAACGGCAGCATTTTTTGAGCTCCCATCAAAAGTAATTTCTTCTCCAACCAACAACATTCCGGGCTCACGCAGTTTTACCTCTCCTATTGCTGAGACGCTTTGGAGTAGTCTATTGACTTTAATTTGATCTGCCGTGATTTCTCTAGAAGCTTGATTAGCCATGACGTTGCCAGAAAAAACCAAATAGGTTTCGCTTACTTCTGTGTCATCTGCGGTTATTTTAAGCTCCGTTTCTTCGGGGTCGGTAGGAAGATTTTCTTGAAACAGTGGATCAGTGAACCTACCGCCACATTGAACACACCTTAATTCTCGTTCTGATTCAGGAATGTGCAGCAATGGTAGCCAATCAAGCTCCACTTCAATTATTTCCTCCCTCATCATCTCCGCGTTGACGCCAAAGCAGATGCAGAAGGCGACCAAAGCGAAGATTGATCTGAGTGCAATGATATGTAGCCGAGTGAGGGGGGAGGGTAAGTTCAACTTATTTATTCGAGATGGTCGATGTATATGAAAGATCTTGCATGATAATCGAATGGGTCGCTCCATGCTCGCGTGATTAGTACCGCTGTTACAGTATAGTTTCCGATTAAACGCGATTAAGATGTAATTATTCGAAGAGCTTAGTCTGAGGCTGTTCAAACTTGTAGTGTTCTAATCGCACATTTCGCATCATAATGGCTTGCTAGGAATAATATTTATGCAGGGAAATTTGTTTCAACCGGTTTTTTGATGGTTTGAGGCGCTTCCCGTATTAAATTTACATATGATTGAATCCTTCAATAATTATGAAAACCTCATTCGATGGGTCGCTAATTTGCTCAACTATGCGACGGAGGATCTGGCTATTGAGCCCATATCTGGTGACGCTAGTCCGAGACGTTATTTTAGAATTCGATTGCTTTTCGCAACGCCTTTATTGAACGCGTCGACCGCGGTTGCGGTGTTTTCTCCGCCCTCAGAGAAAAACATGGAATTCCTGCGTGTATGTGATTTGCTTGCTGGAGAGGGAATAGTAGTGCCAAAAATTTTTGGGGCGAATGTCGAAGAGGGCTTTTTTCTACTTGAAGATTTTGGGGATGATTTATTATTTAATAAACTATCAACGGTAGGTGGCGATCGACACTATAAGTCATGCTTCCAAATTTTAGAGAAAATGTTTGAAGTTGATACTGAAGGGAAGAGCTTGACTGGATATAACCGGTTGGAATTTGCGAACGAATTAGAGTTGTTTTGCCAGTGGTTTATGAATGGTTTGTTGGAAAAGCCCTTACGTCCAAATGAGCAACTTATATTTTCGGCAATGAGCAATCAATTAATAATTGAGGCACTTGCGCAACCAACTGTTTTAGTTCATCGAGACTTCCATAGCCGCAATCTGATGTGTTTAGAGTCAGGGGAACTTGGAGTAATCGATTTCCAGGATGCGGTGGTTGGTCCCTTCACCTATGATCTGGTGTCGTTACTCAAAGACTGTTACATCGAGCTACCCAGGACGGAACAGCTAGCTTGGCTTACGATTTATTTGGAGCAGTTGCATCAAGCAGGTTATTTACAATGCCTTCCGAAGGGGACAGTCATACGCTGGTTTGATCTGATGGGATTACAAAGGCACTTAAAAGTGCTTGGCATTTTCTCTAGGCTTTACCTCAGGGATGACAAGCCAACTTATTTGGTTTACTTACCTCGAGTGATTTTATATATCCGAGAAGTTTTAAAATTGTATTCTAGTGCAGAAGTAGATATCAAACGATTCCAAGTTTGGTTTGAAACGCGTGTCGTTGCAGAATTATCATCGCACTCTTGGTGGAAACCGTGACTAGTGCCATGGTTTTAGCGGCCGGCGAGGGGCGAAGACTACTCCCTTTTACCAAATCAATACCCAAACCTCTATTAGAGATAAATGGGAAAGCATTGTTGGAATACCACATTGAGAGGTTGTTAGAGGCTGGAATAAGTAAAATTATTATCAATACGTCCCACATGGCGGAGCAAATCGAGTCATTTTGTATGGAAAAAACCCTTAACTCAAGGTGGTCAGCCGATATTCATTTTTCCAGAGAACCTGAACCATTGGAGACCGCCGGGGGGATCATGAAAGCGTTACCACTCTTAGGGAACGCGCCTTTCATTGTTGTAAATGCCGATATTTATACAGAGTATCCTTTTGAGCGGCTAGTCGAAAGGGAGGTCCCCTTTGGAGAAGCCCATCTTGTGCTAGTTGCAAATCCTGAGCATAATCCGGCCGGGGACTTTGCACTTTCGGGAAGGGGATTGTGCAAACGTATTGAGCATCTATCCACTGAAACGGAATTAATTCAGCGGGATTCAAATAGCTTTACCTTTAGCGGGATAGCTATGTATCACCCGACATTTTTTTGTGGATATGCAGAAGGCAAGCGGCCCTTGAGGCCTGTCTTGGATGCTGGTGCTAGCGCTGAAAAAATTTCCGGTGAGGTTTTTTTGGGAGAGTGGGCAGATATCGGGACACCGGAGCGGTGGAATACTGCCAAGCGCGTTTATGCGGATGATAAATCACCGACTTAAAATGTGGTACCGAAAAGTGCAAAAGGTAGAAATTTAAAATGACTGATTATTGGATTGCACCGTCCATATTGTCGGCAGATTTTGCCCGGCTGGGTAGTGAGGTAGATGACGTTGTTGAAGCAGGCGCTAATTTAATCCATTTTGATGTCATGGATAATCACTATGTCCCAAATTTGACGATGGGCCCGATGATTTGTAAATCATTGTATGATTATGGAGTAAAGGTGCCAATCGACGTGCATCTTATGGTTCAGCCAGTCGATGCTTTGATTGAAATGTTTGCCGCGGCTGGCGCGACATACATTTCCTTTCACCCTGAGGCGTCAAATCATGTTGACCGATCTTTACAATTGATAAGGGATGTTGGGTGTCAGTGTGGCTTGGTGTTTAACCCTATATCGAGTCTTGATTCACTTGCTTATGCGATAGATCAGGTGGATTTAGTTCTTCTAATGTCAGTGAATCCAGGTTTTGGTGGACAGACCTTTATTCCAGCGACGCTGAAAAAAATAAGGGAAGTGAGATCGCTGATTGATGAATCGGGGCGTCAGATTAGGCTTCAAGTTGATGGTGGTATCGGTGTGTCCAATATTGGTGCGGTTGCAGAAGCTGGAGCTGATACCTTCGTTGCAGGTTCGGCTATTTTTAACCAAAAAAATTATAAAAAAGGTATCGAACAATTGAGGAATGAGCTTCCGTCTGTGCCGAAATCTTGAGTGCATAATTCATCAAGGTGCAGCCGGCAAACCTTTTTGGCTACTTACTCATTCCCCGCTCAAAAACAAAAAATCACAATTGAGGCATCATGTAGATTGTAAACTGGGCAGATTTTTATTCTGAACATTCAAGGTGTGTTTGCCTCGAACCACAAATCTCGACAATTTCAAATTTTTGCGTTCCAGGTCTCCATTGCAGTCTAATGAAGTCATAAACGATACCCTCTATCACGGCATCGTATACGTAGATATTATCTTCGAGACCCTGGATGTCTGATTGTGAGATATTTATGGGTTTCCTTAACCCAACAAATGCTTTTTCAAAGCGCACGGTTTCAAACTTGATTGATCTCTCGATAACTGAATCAAATTCATCTGTGATTTTAATCGTGAGCTCGTGTTTCCCCTCTGGAAGTCCACTATAGTTTATGGGCATGGAGAATCCTGCCGACTCAGCATTCTTAATATCAGGGTAACGTCTTGCAATGTCGGGCCGAGATTCTCCGGTCGGGATGGCGTAGCGATATCTGCCATTCAAATAAACCTCTATAGCATTGATTTTCTCACTCGATATAGCCCATCCTCTAATCATCCCAATTCCGGAATAAGTCCTATTTGGCGCGGGCTCGTTCATTCCAAGCTTGAGGTCCGACACGTTGCTATATTCGATGACGTACATTAACTTATTATCTTGTGACAAATCATTCCACTGGCCACTATTCCCCAGATCATAAAAGGGTGCCGGCCACTCTGCCATACTCATGGCCAGGCCATCCTCGTCTCCGACTAGGCTATCTGGTTGAACTCCCCAGTTTGAGAATTGATCATCGACAGGGGCCCCATTAAAATCCCCCAACCAAAACAAAGTCTGGTCATTTGACCACCTCCATTCACCCTCAATTTCCAGATCGTTCCCGCCTAACCACAAAAACGCAACATCAGCACCGTCATTGGGCTGTGACCTTTTTCTCTGCGCCTCGTTTGTTAGGAGCAAGATTTTTCGCAAGATGTGGTCATTCTCTCTCTTGGAGTCAACTCTGAATAAATACCCCCTCTCGCCAGCGAGTGTTTTGCTCTCTGCATGTGCATTGGCCTCTACCCAGGTTGATGCTTCAGTAATTAACTCATAAGTATGTCCCTCCCATTCCCAAACGTTATCAGCCTTCGCACATAGGGATAACGAAGTTATCAAGGCGCCTAACATTCCAAGCGTTATTTGACGTAACATATAGCTATCAACCATTTACTCTTTTTTTCCAAAGCACACGTCCAGTTTAGTGACGGTATGTCGGGAGGACTTATTCCCAAATGCTTTGTGAAGTTTACCTCGACATTTGCTAGTCTAACCTATGTGATTCGAAAACTTAATCGACATTCAGCGCCATAGATCATTGATGATTCAGCCTCAAAATTTGCTTACCTGCAGTTCATCGGTTTCACAATTATAGTGATTCCGGGTGTTATCAGGCCTTGCGACTAGGAAGCTCTATCGATCCTCTAAACAATTGGCATGGAATTTAATGAATGACCATTAATTATCTGACCCAGTAGAAGAAAAAGAAATGATTCTGATGATAGACAATTACGATTCATTTACATGGAACGTGGTGCAGTATCTTTGGGAACTGGGTGCCGACGTTGAGGTATATCATAATGATGCTATATCACTTGCCGAAATTGAGAACAGAACACCTGCAGGCATATGTATCTCCCCAGGACCTTGTACACCGTATCAAGCGGGCATTTCAATGGCAGTCATTGAGCACTTTGCAGGCCAATTACCGATTTTTGGCATTTGCTTGGGTCATCAGAGTATCGCATCAGTTTTTGGGGGCGAGATAGTTAGAGCACCAGAGGTGATGCATGGGAAGGTTAGTCCGATTTATCACAAAGGGATTGGTGTCTTCGAAAACCTTGAAAGTCCATTTAAGGCGACGAGGTACAACAGTCTTGTGGTTGACGCACATAATATGCCAAGGTGCCTAGAGATGACGGCATGGACCTTTTCAGGTGAAGATGCACAACCTACCGTAATGGGGTTACGCCATCGAGCATTAGATATTGAAGGTGTTCAATTTCACCCGGAATCAATTTTATCTGAACATGGCCATGAGATTTTTCGTAGCTTCATGATGCGATGTAAGTGATGGAAACCGTCCGAAATAAGTCAGTTTTCTCCCTCTAATGTATGCCTTGATAATTTTGTACGAGTGCCCTCTAACGGTCTGGGTCTGGGTTAGTGGCAATTTTCTACATTTCATATGCACAGTCCAGATTTCCTATGAAATTTGTTCTATCTTGCATTTCTAGCGACTACGAGTTTATTGGACCTAAGGTAGCTGAGACAACGGTGCCGCTTTATCAGGATATGTTTTTAAATCTTGGTAAATTTTAAAAGGAATTAATTGCACGATAATGAATATTCAAGATGCAGTGTGTGCATTGGTTGAGGGAGCCAGCTTATCAACTTGTCAAGTGCGCGAAGTGATGACACAGATTATGACTGGATCAGCAACTGATGCTCAAATTGGCGCTTTTTTGGTGGCATTGAGAATTAAAGGAGAGTCGATCGATGAAATAACTGGTGCTGCTGAGATTATGCGTTCATTAGCTGTCAGGGTTGAAATTTCTCATCCTAATCTTATTGACCTTGTAGGCACCGGAGGTGACGGTGCGAACTTATTTAATATTTCCACAGGAGCGGCGTTTGTAGCGGCCGCGGCTGGCGTTAAGGTTGCAAAACATGGAAATAAATCAGTGTCTAGTAGCAGCGGGTCCTCTGACGTTTTGGAGGTTTTGGGAGTAAACCTCGACTTAAATCCCGCCCAAATTGCTGAATGTATCACTGACATTGGATTAGGTTTTATGTTCGCCCCTGTGCACCATACAGCGATGCAATATGCGATTGGGCCAAGGCGCGAATTGAGTATCAGAACCTTATTTAACATTCTCGGTCCACTCACGAACCCCGCATTTGTTACACGACATCTGATAGGAAGTTACGATGATGCTTTGTGTGAACAAATGGCTACTGTTTTAAAAAACCTTGGCAGTTCTCATGCTATGGTCGTTCACAGTGAAGATGGTTTAGATGAAATTTCTATTTCTGCACCGACCAATGGTTGGGAGTTATTGGAGGGGAAAATAAGACCTTTCACAATCAATCCGGCGACTTTTGGACATGCTCATCCAAACCTCCGTGGTCTAGAGGTTGATGCCCCCGAGACTTCCTCAGCTATTATCAGATCAGTTTTAGAGGGCAGTTCCCGTCCCGCAATTCGAAAAGCCAACTCCATGATCGCGCTCAATGCTGGCGCCGCTATTTATGTATCCGGGATAGCACCAAGTTTATCGGAAGGTGTTTCCTTGGCAGAGAAGGTTATTGGGTCAGGGCAAGCCTTAGATTGCATGCATGCGTTTATCTCATTTACCCAAAACCTATCGAAGGTGGAGCTGAAGGACAGCAAGGAATGAAGGGCTTGCAGGTGCCACCGACTATCCTGAAAAAAATTATTGCACGGAAGCGTGATGAAATATTAGAGCGACGACGGGCTCGCTGTTTGTCTGACGTTCAGTTAGCTGCGAAATTGGCCACCCCTGTTCGTGGGTTTCGTGGTTCGCTGTTAAGACAGGTTGGGCTAGGATACCCAGCGGTAATAGCAGAGATAAAGAAGGCCAGTCCCAGTAAAGGTATAATTCGAGATCCTTTCGTGCCGACTGATATCGCGCTGAGTTATGAGCAAGGGGGAGCCACCTGCCTTTCAGTTTTGACCGATAATGATTTTTTCATGGGCTCTGATGACTACCTCTCAGAGGCGAAGTCGGCATGTGAGCTTCCTGTTCTAAGGAAAGACTTTACAATCGATCCGTATCAAATTTGGGAGGCTCGAGCGATAGGTGCTGACGCTATTCTGCTGATAGTAGCATGTCTTGATTCGCATGAATTGAAAGACCTCTACACATGTGCTTTGGAAGTTGGACTAGATGTTCTAATTGAGGTGCATCAAGAAGCTGAACTTGAGGATGCGCTTAGCTTGGGTTGCGATTTGATTGGTATAAATAATCGTGACCTACACAGTTTTGAGGTTAATCTTGATCAGACCTTTAGGCTTTTAAATCTTATCCCATCG
>MDTB01130205.1_pt1 | contig 15858 bp, 14 predicted proteins | sample 811161 | NCBI WGS metagenome assembly MDTB01 (sample SAMN05326650, study PRJNA326480) | marine metagenome | isolation source: seawater | place: Mediterranean Sea | collected 2009 | reverse complement strand
AATTGCTAACGAAAGTTACGCACTTGCTGCTTAATTAACTTTGTTAATTAGGTAAACGGGGTCCGGGGCACCTGGCAACAGAACGCCCCTTAACAAAAAAATAAAGACAAATTTAATAATAGAATAATTGATCAAATAAATGACTTTTATAATGGGATTAAAAATGATGATTATAAAAATTTAATAAATTCAAATCATATTACCGAAGACCAAAATAACATCGGATACAAGCTTTGGTACACAATAAACAAAAAAATACAAAAAAATTTTTCAAAAAAAAGATAAAATTAAATAAACCTATTTGATGAACTTGCTTAAATCAGGTTTAAAATAATTTGGTCCTTTCATTACTTTACCAATTTCATTATATATTGGTTTACCATCTTTGCCTAATTTGCTCATGTTTGAATTTTGAACCTCATTGAAACACTTATCTAAATCAATACCAAAAGCGTGTCCAGCGCCATAAGTTACGTATAATAAATCAGTTAATGCATCAGCAACCTCTAACAAATCTTTATTATTCATAGCTTCTTTTAATTCGTCTAATTCCTCTTGTATTAAACTAACCCTTAATTTATTAATTTTATTATCGCTTAATGAGGGTTTATTTTTAATTTCTTGACCAAAAGTTTTCATAAATTCACCAACTTTATTGAAATTAGTCATTTTGCTCCTGTAAGTTAATCAAATTTTAATGTATATATTGTTATCATCTATCAATGAAATTTAGAAAAGAATTCGACAGTATAGGTTCAATAAATGTACCTAATAATAAATATTGGGGCGCCTCAACACAAAGATCAAAAAAGTATTTTGATATTGGTGAGTTTTTAGTAAGACCAATTTTAATTAAATCTATTGCTATTATTAAAAAAGCAGCTGCAAAAGTACATTCTAAAGAAAAACAAATTTCACCTAAATTATCAAAAGCAATAATTAAAGCGTCAGACGAAATCATCTCAGGAAAATTGAATGAGCATTTTCCATTAAAAGTCTGGCAGACTGGATCTGGCACACAAACTAATATGAATGTAAATGAAGTAATTGCTAACAGAGCTATAGAAATTTTGGGAGGTAAAAAAGGCACTAAAAAACCTGTTCATCCTAATGATCATGTAAATAAATCACAATCTACAAATGATGTTTTTCCTACTGCTATGCATATAGCTATAGCTCTAGAGACACGGGATAAATTATTACCATCTTTAGAATTGCTAAATAAAGAATTGAAAAAAAAGGTTTCTAAATTTAAAAATATAATCAAAGTAGGAAGAACGCATCTTCAAGATGCTACACCACTATCTCTTGGACAAGAATTTTCAGGATATCAATCACAACTCCAAGATTGTATATCTAGAATTAAAAGCGCTTTAAATGAAATCTATTTTTTAGCTCAAGGGGGTACTGCAGTAGGAACTGGAATTAACAGTAAAAAAGGTTTTGACAAAAAAATTGTAAAAGAGATAAGCAAAATTACCAGGATTTCATTTAAACCAGCTAAAAATAAATTTGCCGCTTTAGCTGCACATGATGAAATAGTTAATTTTTCAGGAACTCTAAACACAGCTGCTGTCTGTTTAATGAAAATAGCCAACGATATAAGATTTTTAGGGTCTGGACCAAGAGCGGGATATGGTGAACTCACTTTACCTGCAAATGAACCTGGCTCATCAATCATGCCAGGAAAAGTAAATCCTACTCAGTCAGAAGCAGTTACAATGGTTTGTGTTAAAGTTATTGGCAATCACAACGGTATCACTATGGCAGGGTCTCATGGACACTTTGAATTAAATGTTTTCAAACCATTAATTGCACACAATATTTTGCAATCTATAGATTTACTCGCAGATAGTTCAAAAAACTTTTCATTATACTGCGTGAAAGGAATTAAAGCTAATAAAGAAAAAATAAAATATTATTTAGATGAGTCATTAATGCTTGTAACTGCGTTAGCTCCACATATTGGTTACGATAATGCAGCAAAAATAGCTAAGCTAGCTTTAAAAAATAAGACAACACTCAAGACAGAAGCTTTAAAATCCGGTTTAGTAAATAAAGACGATTATGAAAAAATTGTTAATCCAAAAAAAATGATTTACCCAGAATAAGAATTAAAAAAACTATTAACAAAATTTTTAAAGGTAATTCTATTAAAAATTTTTTCTCCACTTCTATTAAAAACATCTATAAAATTTTCTAACTCAGAGTCTTGAGCATTATCTATTTTAGTATTATCAAAATTAATTTTATTTTGATCAAAATTATATACATAATCGATCTGAATTTCTTTGATTTTTTTTCTACTATTTTTTTGTAATTGAAAATATCTATAAAAGTTATCTATATCTTTAAAAAATAAATTTAATCTTCCGACTAGTTCAATTTCATCATTATTATTATTCAAGATACTTTCACTTAACTTTATTTCTAAATCATCTTTCCACTTAATAGATGAGTTTGAAAAAATTATATCTCCTTCTTCTATGTTTATTTTAAGTATCAAGTTATTCAATTCATCAATGTTTGTTATATCTTTAGCTTTAAAAGTTAAATTAGCGCTTAAATTACTATTATTAAGTATCTGAGATTTAATTAAATCAACTAATAAAGACTCGTCGTTAAATATACTTTTTGTATTAATTCCATCATAATTAAAATTTGCATTCAAATAAAAAGGTTTAAATTCAACTAAGCCATTGTAGTTATTTTTCTTTTCAAAAGATGAAAACTTTAAAGTATCTTTATTTAATTTATATTCTAGTGATGTTCCTTTGTTAACAAATAAAATATCAAGTAAACCTTTTTTTTTTAAATCATTATAATCAGTTTCATTTTTTATATTTAATCTTATTTTTTTTGAGATAAAATTTGAAATGACTTTTTTATTATATCTATCATTCTTTATAATTAATTTATAAGGAAGATTAAAAATCTCATTCTTTGATATTAAAACATTTTGTAAATTATTTGGATCCCAAAAAAATTCACTTTTATTTATTTTGTTTATAAAAAGTACTTCATCATTTAAATCTCTAAAAAAAATATTGCTGTCATTAATGATTATTTTATTTTCGTTTGGTTCTGTGTTTAACAGTTTTTTAAAAAAAATATAATCTTCTTCATAAAAATTAAAATCTGTTTTCTTAAAAATAATATCTTTAAATACCAATTTGTCTGATGAAAAAAAATCTTTAATTGAAATGAAAATTTTTACATCTCTTGCATTTGCAATTTCTTTCTTATTTCTTAAAATTGATAAGTTGTTAGATACAAAATGAGGTTTTGGTAAAAGACTATATTTGATTTGATTATTAAAATTTAAATTGATATTATATTTTTTAATAGCATGATTCTTAATTTTGGATTGAATTAATTCTTTGTCATAAAAAGAGGGTATTGAAAAATAGCTCATTACTAAAATGACACATCCAAGGATAACAAAAAAAACTCTGTAATTATCTATTATTTTTGTTTTTTTTAAGTTTGACTTAATAAATTTTAATTTGTTAAAATAGTTTTCTATTGAGTCATTTATTGATAAAAATTGTTTTTTAATTTTTTTTGCGAATAAATTTTGTTTAGGCATAAAATAAGCACAACTTATAATTAAAAATTTGAAATGGTAAACTCAGAATATTTGAAAAACCTAAATAATGCACAAAAAGAAGCTGTATTACATCTAGATGGACCACTTTTAATAGTTGCTGGTGCTGGCTCTGGGAAAACTAAGGTACTAACATCTAGAATAGCTAACATTGTTAAAAAAAGAAAAGCTTTTCCAAATCAAATTCTTGCCGTTACATTCACAAATAAAGCTGCAAGTGAGATGGGATCTAGAGTTAGTAAGATGTTAGGTTCCTCGGCTATTGGTTTACCTTGGCTAGGTACATTTCATTCCATATGTGCAAAATTTCTACGAAAACATGCGCCCTCTATAAATCTTAGTTCAAATTTCACAATAATAGATACTGATGATCAAATAAGATTAATAAAAAATATTTGTAAGGCAGAAAATATAGACGTTAAAAAATTAGCACCGAAATATATTTTAGCAATTATAGATAAATGGAAAAATAAAGGATTTTACCCTATTGAAGTTCTTATAAGTAAAAAGGATATTTATGAAAAAACTATTTTACCTGTCTATAAAATATATCAACAAAAATTAACAGATCTAAATTCATGTGACTTTGGAGATTTAATTTTACACTCTGTAAAAATATTAGAAAAAAATTCTGATATAAGAAAGACTTATCAAAATAATTTTAAATACATTTTAGTAGATGAATATCAAGATACAAATTTTGTTCAAAGTAAATGGCTAAATTTATTGGTTGGTACTAATCAAAATATTTGCTGTGTTGGTGATGATGACCAATCTATTTATAGCTGGAGGGGAGCAGAAATTAAAAATTTTTTAGAATTTGATCAAATTTATAAGAATACCAAGGTCATAAGACTTGAACAGAATTATAGATCTACACAAAATATTTTATCAATAGCTTCAAATTTAATTTCGAACAATCAAAATAGAGTTGGAAAAATACTTGAGAGTACTATGGAAAATGGTGAGCTTGTTAAACTAAATTGTTTTAAAAATGGTAAAGATGAAGCTATTGGGGTGTCAGATGAAATAGAAAATATAAAAAAAAAAATATTCTTTAAATAATATTTCTATTTTAGTGAGAGCAATTTACCAAACACGAGAGTTTGAGGAGCGTTTTCTAAAAATTGGGATGCCATATAGGATATTGGGTGGGATAAAATTTTATGAAAGAGCAGAAATTAAAGATTGCGTGGCATATTTACGATTAATTTATCAAGATAAAGATGATCTTGCATTTGAAAGAATTGTAAATAATCCTAAAAGATCAATAGGAGAAAGTACTCTTAAATCCATTCATGAATATTCAAAAAAAAATTCATTAAGTTTAGAAAATTCATCAAAAAAAATGATAAGTGAAAACCTTATTAAACCAAAAGCAAAGATAGGTTTAAATATATTTTTGGATTTAATTGATAAATGGAGATTTGACTTAGAAAAAAAAAAATTTAATCACGTTAAATTACTTCAAATTATTCTTGATGAATCTGGTTATTCAAAAATGCTTAAAGATAAAAAAGACCTAGAAAATGAAAATAGACTTGAAAATATAAAAGAACTTTTGAGCGCTATGAAAGAATTCGATACATTAGAAAGTTTTTTAGAACATGTATCTTTGGCAACTTCAATTGATCAAAATTGGGAAGGTGATAAAATTAATATGATGACAATGCATGCTGCAAAAGGCCTGGAGTTTGATGTTGTTTTTTTGCCTGGCTGGGAAGAAGGTTTATTTCCTCATCAAAAATCTATTGAAGAAAAAGGTCAAAATGGATTGGAAGAAGAGAGACGACTCGCATATGTAGGCATAACACGTGCAAAAAGAAAAGTAGTCATATCCTTTTCAATAAATAGATTTTATCAAGGTGATTGGATAGACAGTATGGCCTCAAGGTTTATAGATGAGCTTCCAGAAAAATTTATTGAAAAAAATTCATTCTTTAATGAAGGTAAAGAAGATTTGGAGGATTTTGAATTTAATCAAGATATAGATTTCGATGATGAAAGCATGAGAAGTCCAGGATGGATTAGATATCAGAAAAAATTAAAATGATTTCAAATAGACTAAAAATCTTAAGAAAAAAAATTAATTCATTAAATATTGATGGATATGTAATACCCAAAAATGATGAATTTTTTTCAGAATATTCTCAAAAAGATAGATTAAAAATTATCTCTAATTTTACAGGTTCGGCGGGTTATGCAGTAATATTAAAAAATCAAAACTATTTATTTGTTGATGGGAGATATACCATTCAAGCACAGTTAGAGTCGGGAAAACATTTTAAGATAGAGAGATTAGATAAGATTTTAAATTGTAAATTATTTAAAAATTTAACATTAGGAATAGATCCAAAAATATTCACATCAGATAGTATAAAAAAATATTTTTTAAAATTTAATAAAGTAAAGATAATAGATTCAAATCTTATTGATGAGATCTTTAATAAATATCCAAATAATACAAGAGGTTTTTACTCTCTTAAAACAGATGTTGTAGGGGAAAGCTATATTAGGAAAATAAAAAAGGTTTCAAAAATTTTAAAAAAAATTGAATCTGATTATCTTTATGTTAGTGCTCCTGAAAATGTTGCATGGTTACTCAATATAAGAGGATATGACAATCCCAATAGTCCAATACCTAATTGTCGATTACTTTTAACAAAAAATAATAAATTTTATCTAATTTCTAATGAATCAAAAGCTAGAAAACTTATAAAAGAAAAAAAAATTTCAAAAAAACAAATAATAAATCCAAAAAAATTTAAAATTTTAGTTAATCAATTAAAGGGAGGTAGAATAATAATTGATAATAAAACTTGTTCATTATTTTTTAAAGAATTATTAAAAAAGAAATTAAAAGTTTTAAAAAATGAAGATCCTATTTATTTACTCAAATCATTAAAAAATATAACTGAAATTAATAATATGATTGATAGCCATATAATTGATGGTGCAGCTTTAACTAAATTTTTATATTGGATAAAGATCAAAAATAAAAAAAGAATATCTGAAATTGATGCGCAAAAGAAACTAGAATTTTTTAGAAAAAAAAATAAAAGATATATGTTTCCAAGCTTTAATACTATAGCAGGAGCAGGGAAAAATGCTGCAATCGTTCATTACCGAGCAGTTAAAAAAAAGGCTAGAGTGATAAACAAAGAGGATATATTTCTATGCGACTCTGGTGGGCAATATAAATATGGCACTACAGATGTAACTAGAACAATATGTTTTTCTAAACCTAGACAGCATATTAAAAATATTTTTACTAAAGTTTTAAAAGGTCATATTGCTGTAGTAACGTCTGATCTAAAAACTTTTTATAATGGAAGATTAATTGATAAAAGAGCAAGAAGAAGTTTAAATAATAGCGGCCTAGATTATGAGCATGGAACTGGGCATGGTGTAGGATTTTTTTCTAATGTACATGAGGGACCTCAAGCAATCTCAAAATTTAATGATGTAAAAATAAAAGAAGGAATGATTTTGAGCAATGAACCTGGTTTTTATAAAAAAAATAAATTTGGTATAAGAATTGAAAATCTTTTATATGTCAAAAAAGAAAATAAAAAATTATTTTTTGAGAATTTAACTTTAGCTCCAATAGATAAAGATTTAATAAATTTTAGCTTACTTAGTAAAAAAGAAAAAGATTATTTAACTCAGTATCATATAAATGTTTATTTAAAAATTTCCAAATTTTTAAATAAAAAAGAAAAGAGGTGGTTAGCTGCTTTTATTTAGCATTTTTTCCCATTCAACTTGGGTTAAAATTTTTATTTTCATTTCTTTAGCAGTTTCAACTTTTCTCTTTGTCGGTTTTTCCCCAATGATTAAATAATCTAATTTTTTTGAGACATTGCTAATTATTGATCCAGAGTTTTCCTCAATTAATGATTTTGCTTCTGCTCTACTTATACCTTTGAGCTTACCAGTTAACATAAAAGTTTTTTCACTTAATGAACCATCAGTTTTTTTAAATGTTAAATTTTTAACTTCAAGAATTTGATTTAATTCACTTAAAATTTTAAGATTAACTTTATTTGAAAAAAAATTTTTAATTGAGTTTACTTGAGTTTCTCCAATTCCGTCAATATTTAATAAATCCTCAAATTTATTTATTTTTGAGATCTGAATAAAATTATTTAGTGTTTTTAAATTTTTTGAAATTAATTTTGCATTCTCTAAACCTATGTGTCTTATGCCTAGCGCATAAATAAATTTTTGAAATGAAATATTCTTTCTTTGATTTATAGAGTACCTAAGATTAGCAACAGATTGTCTTCCCCATCCTTCTAATTCTAAGATTTTGTTATAATCAAGATTGAATATATCTTGAGGTAATCTTACTAATTTTAAGTTCCAAAAATTTTCGACAATTTTTTTTCCAAATCCTTCAATGTTGAAAGCCTCTTTTGAAACAAAGTGTTTAATTTTTTCAATAGCAACTTTTTCACATTCATACCCCTCACTAGAACATCTTCTAACAGCATCCTTTTTTTTTGTAGAAAAATTGAAATCTTTAACAGTTTTAGATCCACAAGATGGGCAATTTAATGGAAACTTGAATTTTTTTAATTGTTTACTTCTTTGTTTTAAATCAACAGATAAAACATGTGGTATAACATCTCCCGCTCTTTCAATTAAGACTGTATCACCTATTCTTATATCTTTTCTTATTATTTCTTCTTCGTTATGAAGCGTTACGTTTGATACTACAACACCACCAATATTTATTGGCTTTATCTTAGCAACTGGTGTTAACGCCCCGGTTCTTCCAATTTGAATTTCTATTTTTTCAATGGTTGAAATACCATTATTTGCAGAAAATTTATGAGCTATCGCCCATCTTGGCGCATTAGCAACATTTCCTAATCTTTTTTGCAACTTAAAATCATTAATTTTATAAACAATACCATCTATGTCAAAGTCTAGTTTATCTCTTTTATTTTCAATTTCATGGTAGTTGTCCATTAAATTTTTTATTCCCATTAGAGTTTTATTAAAAGGATTTGTTTTAAAACCCCATTCTTTTAACTTTTTAAGATATTCATTTTGAGTTTTTAAATACATCCCTTTTTCGTAACCAAAAGTATAAGCAATAAATTTTAATGGAATTTTTTTTGTTTCATTAGGATCTTTCTGTCTTAGTGAGCCTGAGGCAGCATTTCTTGGATTTGCAAATTTATTACTTAATTCTTTAAAATCACTATTTTGAATAAAAACCTCACCCCTGATATCAATTTCCTCTGGAAAATCTTTTGATTTTATTTGGTCCGGTATATCGACAATAGTTTTTAAATTTTCCGTTATATCTTCACCTTCTTTACCATCTCCTCTTGACAAACCGTAAACAAATTTTCTATTTACATATATCAAAGATGCTGAGATACCGTCAATTTTTGGTTCAGCACTATATTGAATTTCAAAACTTTCCTTTTCATCAAGATAATTTGTAATTCTTTTTTCAAAGTTGATTAAATCCTCCTCATCAAATGCATTAGCCAACGAAAGCATTGGAACTTTATGTTTAATCTTTTTAAAATTCTTGGAAGGCTTAAAGCCTAAAGAATTCGATGGAGAATCTTTACTATTTAAAAATTTATATTTCTTTTCTAAATTAAAAATTTCATTTTTAAGTGCATCAAAAGATGCATCACTTAACTTTGGTCTACTTTTTTCAAAGTATAAAAAATTATGATGTTTATATTCTTTAATTTTATCTTTATATAAATCTTCTATTTTTTGTTTTTTCATTTTCAAAAAAAAGATCTTATTCTGTCTAATAATTTTTTTTCTTTCTCATCTCTCTTCTTTATAGTTTTATAATCTTTATTAAAAATTCTATAAGTCTCTTTATACCACTCTCCTGATTGATAATTATATCCTAAAACTTGAGCATATTTACTCGCTTCATTTTCTAAACCTAGAATATAATATACTTCAACTAAACGATGTAATGCCTCCTCAATGTATACTGTTGTTTCATATTCAGTTACAACAGTTTTGAGTCTATTTATCGCAGCAGCCCATTTTTCTTTTTTTATGTAATGTCTAGCAATATATATTTCTTTAGCAGCCAGAATATCTTGAATTAACTCTAATTTATATTTAGCATCTAACGCATAATCCGACTCTGGGTAATCTGTTCTTAATTTTAAAAAAAACTTTTTTGCTTGATTAAGAGGTCTTAAATCTTTTTTTTCATCAACTATTGAGTCATAATAATTCATGGCAATTAGATAATACGCATAATCTAAATTTTTATATTTTGGGTACAATCTAAAAAACCTATTTAACTCTTCAATAGAATTAGAATAATATCCCTGAGTCCAATATCCATATGCTGCCATTAAAGATGCTTTAGGAGCCCAATCTGATTGTGGAAACAAAAGTTCAGCTTCATTAAATTTTTTTGCTGCAAAAATAACATCTCCTTTTTCAAGAGCCTCTACGCCCTCTTCATAAGCCTCAATCATTTGCTGTTCTAAATTATCTCCTTTTATCTTTGTTGCAACATTCTCACTTTTTGGAGAGCATGATTGAAAAAAAATTAAAAATAAAATTAATAAAATAACTCTTTTAGTCATAAAAAATATTTATCAGTTTTTTAATGAAAACTAAACTATTAAGCTATAGATCTTAAATGAGCTCTATTAAAGAATGCATTAGGAACTACTTTTTCTTTAACCTCTAAAAGCGAAAAATTACTATTATCTTTAAATAATTTTCTCAATAACTGATTAGTTAATAAATGTCCTCCCTGGGAACACTCCACACTACCAATTATTCTGAACCCACTTAAATATAAATCACCCATACAATCTAAAATTTTATGGTTAACAAATTCTTTATCATTTCTTAATTTTTCATCATTCATTATTTCATTTTCTCTTACAACGATTGCATTTTCCAATGAACCACCCAAAGCTAAATTTATTGATCTTAGTTTTTCAACATCTTCATATAAACAGAAAGTTCTTGAATTATAAATTTGACTTAAATCAGATTTATAAACATCTATTACATTTCTTTGAGTGCCGATTAATGAGTTTTCATATTTTATTTCAAAATCAATATCTAAACTTAGTTTACTTGGTTTAATTAGAATCTTTTTCTTTCCATTGGTATAACTAACTGATTTTTCAATCTTAATAATTTTTATTGGTATATCACTTTTCTCAATTCCGACTTTTAAAATTTCTTTAACAAAAATTTTAGCTGACCCATCTAAGATTGGAACTTCTTGGTTATCAATTTCAACTATCGCGTTATCTATTCCTAAACCATAAAATGCACCCATTAAATGCTCAATAGTTGAAACACTTACTTTATTCTCATTTGTTATTGTAGTGCAATAAGAAGCATTACTAACATTATAAACATTCGGGATAATTAAATTATTTTCTTTTAAGTCAGTTCTTTTGAATAAAATACCAGTATTAGGCATTGCAGGTTTAATTCTAATATTAACCATATTTCCAGAATGCAAACCAATGCCTCTCAGTTCTATATTTTTTTTAATAGTTTTTTGGTTCAATCCTGACATTTTTAAGGAATTTAATATGAAATGTGGAAATTTTGAAAACAACTAATGTTACTGTTAACTACAAATTAACTGAATAAATGAAAAAATCTCTCAAAAAAGCCTAATTTTTTTGATTTTTAGCTATCAATAAAACCTCATTCTGATTTATGCCCTCGATAATTCTTTGACAATTTGAAAATATATCTGAATTATCATATTCAAAATAGTTTTCTACGTAATCTGCAGAAACAATTTTATTAATGCTTATTTGATAATTTCTTAAAATTTGTTCTAAATCTTTAATTAATTTTTTTGACAAACATAAAAAACTTAAATCGATAATTAAATTATCTGCTTTTTTATTCAATGGAAAATAATCATAAGTTTGATCATTTATGAAATATTTTTCTACCAAAAGGTGTATTATTTCATGATTTTTATAGTTTTCTTTAACTTGTCTTTTGGCATCACCTAATGAATAATTTAAAATTTTTTTATCTATTACTTTATCGTAATTATCTTTTTTAATTGAAATCTTTATCTTTAAAAAATTTTTCTCAATAATTAAATTAATATTTTTAATGAATCCATTGATATTCTTTTCTATTTTAAAAATATTTTCACTTAAAAATTGATTTAATAATTCTAAATCTAAATTTTTTTTTAATTTATCGAAAATGAATTTTTCTTTAAAAAAAGAATCTTTATCAGTATTACGTTTAGATAAAATAATAAATTTTTCACTACTTATATATAAATAAGTTTCAAATTCAGTATTACTCATTATTAATAATCACCTGATTTGCTATTCTTAAGTCAATTATAGAAATTTCTGAAAATTTTTTTTTCAATATGAATTTTGATGCTAAATTTAAAGCTTGAATTGTCTCTAAATTTGGTAATTTTATTAAAATTCCATTTTTCATTTTTATGTCCCATCTATTTGAATTATAATAAAAAATTTTTTCAATTTGACTATATTCTAACTTTGATGTTTCTACTTCTTTTTTAAAAGCTAAAAAATTTTTTACATTAAAATTACCAAAAACAAATGGTATATCTTTATCAGGTTTGTTGCTCTCTATTAATTTCCCATTTGAACCTATAAAATAAAATTTTTTATTTCTTACAATATTTGCAATATTTTTTGCTTTCAAAATTTTTATTTCTAAAGTTTGAGGATATCTTTTAAAAACAAAATATTTTTCAACAAAATTATTTGAGTTAATAATTTCATCTACAACAATTTTATCAAGGAATAATAGATTATTAAATTTTAAAAAGTCTAATTGATTTGAAATTTTTAAATTCTGAGCATTATTAAGTCCATAAACTTTGATCTCATTAATATTAAATCTAAAAAGCTTAGAAAATTTAAAGTTATTAACTGTTCCAAGTAAAATAAATAAAAAAAGATATAATATAATTTTTTTACTTATTTGTTGATGCATCATCTAAAATCATTTTTAAAAGTTTGATAAATTTAATGCCGTGATATGAGGCTATTTCTGGTACCAATGAGAGATTTGTCATACCTGGTTGAGTATTAATTTCTAAAAGATAGAATTTATCTTTGTAGAATTTAAAATCAGATCTAGAAACGCCTCTGCATTTTATTAACTTATGAGCTTTTAAAGCTAGATCCATTAAATAATTGTATTTTTTTTTGCTTAATTGAAATGGAATAATATGTTTCGTTTTTGCCTTTGGATTATATTTTGCTTGAAAATCGTAAAACTTCCTTTTTGGTTCTAATTCAATAGCTCCGAGTTTCTTGTTATTAATGATTGCAGCTTGAATTTCTCTTCCAGGTATAAATTCCTCTATTATAATTCTTTTATAATTTTCTAATTTTTTTAAATTTTTAATAATATTTAATTTTGTGCATATAAAAACATTTACACTTGATCCCTCATTTATAGGTTTTATAACTACAGGAAATTTCAATTTTTTTTCAATCTCTTTAATAATTTTAGAATTTGATTTGTTAAAAAAATATTCGATAAATTTAGGAGTTAAAATTTTTTCCTTAATAAAAATTTTTTTAGATAAAACTTTATCCATTGCTAAAATGGACGATATTACTCCAGAATGGGTATAAGGTATTCTTATTGTCTCTAAAATTGTTTGAATATAACCATCTTCACCAAACTGACCATGCAAAGCATTAAAAATAATATTGGGCTTAAATAATTTAATTTTTTTGATTAGTCCAAGATTTGGTTCTGTAATCTTTACAAGAAAACCATTTTTTTTTAATTCTTTTGCAACTTGTCTACCTGTATCAAGACTAATTACTCTTTCTTTAGATATTCCACCTGAAATTATTAATATTTTTTTTCTCAAATTATTCCAATATTTTTATCTCTTTTTCTAAACTAATTCCTGTTTTATCCAAAACTTTTTTGGAAACAAACTCTATTAAATTTTTCATATCTTTAAATGATGCATTGCCTTTATTAACAAAAAAATTACAATGTTTTTCTGAAATATATGCATCTCCAAACCTTGTATCTAAAGGAACTGATTCTTTGATGAGTTCCCATACTTTTTTATTAGTTTGAAGAATTGGGTTTTTAAAAGTACTTCCGCTAGTTTTGATCTGTGTTGGTTGATTTTTCTCTTTTTTCATCTTTAGTCTCTGTATTTCATTATATATTTTTTCCTTATTTCCTATGACACCTTTAAAAGAGGCGCTTAAAAAAATGAAATTTTCTGATAAATCATTTTTTCTGTAATCAAATTTAATATCTTTAGCAGGAATAGTTACTACATTTCCAATTTTATCAATTGCTTGGACAGATATTAAAATATCTTTAAATTCTCTTTCAAAACAACCAGCATTCATTCTTATTCCACCACCTATTGTACCTGGAATACAAGATAAAAACTCAAAACCACTTAAACCATTATTCATTGCAAATTCAGATAAGGTTTTATCTAAAACTGCACTACCTGCGATTACGACATTGTCCCCAAGTAATGATATATTATTAAAATTTTTTCCTAATTTAATTACCACTCCATCGTATAAGTCATCTGTTATTAATGTATTAGAACCAGCACCAATAATAAATAGTTTTTCATTATTTTCTAATTTTTTTAAAAATTTTATTAAGCTATTAAGATCATTAGCTTTATAAAAAACTTTTGCTTTCCCACCAATATTAAACCAATTTTTTTTTTTTAAGGCTCTGTTCAAATTCCAAATTTTCATCAAATTCAACTAATAACTTTTTTAACTCGTTTATTGTCATTTAATCAGTTCTGGAAGCTTTCTCATCCAACTAGAAATTGTTCCTGCTCCCATTCCTATTACTATTTTTTTTCCAAACATATTTTTTTTAATGAATTTTGCTAATTGATAATTATCATCAACAATAAATAACTTCACTTTAGAATTTTTAATTATTTCTTTAGCAAAATTTACATAGTTAAATCCCAGCTTAATTTTTTCTCCAGCGGTGTATATAGGACATAAAACAACAACATCAGCATTCTTAAAGGCAAATGAGAAATCTCTTCTTAAATCTTTTAGTCTAGAAATTCGGTGAGGTTGAAATACACAAACCTTTTCATAACCTTTGTAAACTTTATCTACTCCTTCAAGAACAACTTTTATTTCTGTTGGATGATGTGCGTAATCATCATAAAAATCTATGCCATTATAACTAAAAATTTTATTAAATCTTCTTTGTACCCCTTTGAAACTTTTTAAACCCTCTTTAATATCTGAAAATGATATTCCTATACTCATTGAAACAGCCGCTGCAACAGCAGAATTTTTAACATTGTGAATACCTAATAATGGAATTCTAATTTTTTTAAGGATCATTTTTTTTTTGTTTGGAATATTTATTTGAAGATCAAACTCAGAATAATTTATATTTTGTTTAATATTTTTTATCCAAAAATTAGATTTTATATTAGTTCCATAAGTAATAATATTTTTATTCTTAATAAATTTAATTAGCTCATTATTAGTTCTATCATCAATACAAATGAATACTTTTCCAAAAGAAGGAACTTTTTCGATAAATTGAATAAAATAATTTTTTAAATGTTTCATAGACTTATAAAAGTCCATGTGTTCTCTATCTATATTTGTTATTATTGAATAGGCTGGTGGTATGTGTATAAAACTTCCATCAGATTCATCAGCCTCTAATATTGACCAATCACTTTTACCTAATTTAGCAGTATTTTTAATTGAATTAATAACTCCACCATTAATTATTGTTGGATCAAGTTTTGTTTTTTGAAAAATTGAAGCTATTAAAGAAGTAGTGGTTGTTTTGCCATGAGAACCAACTACAACTATATTTTTCATTAAAGAGACTATATGTGCTAACATTTTTCCTCTTGTTATAATTGGTAAATTTTTTCTTTTGGCCTCTAAAATTTCTGGATTATTTTTTTTAATTGCTGATGAAATAACTATGATTGTAGCATTTTTTAAATTTTGTTTTTTATGACCAATAAATATTTTTATTTTTTCTTTTTTAAGTCTCTCAATATTTTTATTAAGTGATAAATCACTTCCTTGAACTTTAAAACCTTTGCCTTTCATGATCATTGAAAGACCACTCATTCCTATCCCGCCTATGCCTACAAAATGTATTATTTCTGTTTTTGCTAATTCAATTTTCATTAATAATTTCTAATATTTTTTGATTAACATTAATCCATGTATTTTGATAATTTAATTTTTTCAAATTTT
>MDTB01102483.1_pt1 | contig 15858 bp, 19 predicted proteins | sample 811161 | NCBI WGS metagenome assembly MDTB01 (sample SAMN05326650, study PRJNA326480) | marine metagenome | isolation source: seawater | place: Mediterranean Sea | collected 2009 | reverse complement strand
ATAGAGCTTATTATTTTAAGAAAACAGCAGGTGCTAACTATTACTGCAATTGCTGGCGAACGTCCCGCTACTAACTAGACTAACTAGAGTATCTGCTTTAGACATTCAATCAATAGAGTATTTTGCGCGTCTGTACCTATGGTTATCCTTAAAAATTGATCAATTCTTGGCATGGCGAAATATCGAACAATAATCCCTTTTTCCCTGAGACTTTGGGCCAATAGATCCGCTTTATTTTGTGGATGACGCACCAAGACAAAGTTAGACTTGGAGGGTAACACCTCAAAACCAAGACTCTGTAATTTGTCGACTACACGCTCTCTTTCACTGATAACTTTTTGCCTAGTATTTTCGAAATATTGTGTATCATCAAATGCTGCAATGGCTGCCGCAATCTGCAAATGCCCTAGGGGATAGGAATTAAAGCTATTCTTGATTCGATTTAGGCCCTCAATTAAATGCTCCGACCCCATAGCATAACCAACTCTCATTCCAGCAAGGCAGCGAGATTTTGACATGGTTTGTACTACCAGCAAATTATCATATTGATCAATAAGTGAAGCCGCTGTTTGACCGCCGAAATCTATATAGGCTTCATCAACCACAACCACTGTGTCAGTATTTTTTTGCAATACGCTTTCTATAGCGTCTAATCCGAGCAATAGACCGGTTGGCGCGTTTGGGTTGGGGAAAATAATCCCGCCATTTGCACGCTGAAAATCATCTAAATCAATAGAAAAGTCGTCAGCCAATGGAATTTTTTCATAATGTATTCCGTAAAGTTGGCAAAAGACTGGATAAAAGCTATAGCTAATATCTGGGAACAGTAATGGTCCTTTTTCTGGGTGACTCAGAAGGCCATTAAATATATGAGCCAAAACTTCGTCTGATCCATTACCTACAAAAATCTGTGTTGCAGACAACTGAAAATATTCAGCTATTTTGCACTTGAGTTGGTCTGCCTCTGGCGGCGGATAAAGTCGCAAGCGATCATCGGCGGCCTCTGAAATTGCGGTAATAACTGCAGGAGAGGGTCCATAAGGATTTTCATTGGTATTTAACTTTGTGATATTGCTAATCTGCGGCTGCTCACCCGGACTGTATGGGTCTAGATCTTTAACAAAATCACTCCAGTAGCTACTCATAATAATCGCTCTATTGGGTTATTTTATAATGCGGTATTCTGCCGATTTTGCGTGGGCAGTTAAATCTTCACCTCTACCCAAAACAGAGGCAACTTTACCAAGTTCTGATGCGCCCTCAGGGGAACAATAGGTAAGCGAACTACGCTTTTGAAAATCATACACGCTTAGTGGCGACGAAAATCTTGCAGTCGCTGAGGTGGGCAAGACATGGCTTGGTCCTGCAGAATAGTCACCTATCGCTTCTGCCGTGTGGCGACCCATAAAAATTGCACCGGCATGACGAACTTCTGACAACCAAGATTCAGGATCATCAACCGATAACTCTAAGTGCTCTGGCGCAATACGATTACTTAGCATAATAGCTTCTTCTTTGCCTACCACTTCGATGAGCGCGCCTCTATCAGCTAAAGATTGAGCAATAATATCTTTACGCTCCATTTCAGGAAGAAGTTTTGCAATACTTTGATAAACTGCATCCAAGTGCGAGGCATCCCAACTGATTAAAATAGATTGGGCGTTTTCATCATGCTCTGCCTGAGAAAATAGATCCATGGCAATCCAATCTGGATCGGTTTTTCCATCACAGATTATAAGAATCTCTGTTGGCCCGGCTACCATATCCAAACCTACAGCGCCAAATACCATACGCTTGGCGGTGGCAACATAGATATTGCCAGGGCCGACAATTTTATCCACTTTAGGTATGCTTTGTGTTCCATAGGCCATAGCTGCAACTGCCTGAGCGCCCCCAACTGTAAACACCTTATCAACACCGGCGATTGCAGCGGCGGCTAATACAATTGGATTTAACTCATCATCCGGTGCTGGCACTGCCATAATAACTTCTTCTACACCGGCAATTCGAGCGGGTATGCAGCTCATTAAAACTGAGGACGGATAACTGGCTTTACCACCAGGTACATAAAGCCCCACCCTTTCTAAAGGGGTAACACGCTGACCAAGTATGGTGCCATTAGGCTCTTGATACTGCCAAGAGTCTTGAGTTTGATGCTGATGATAATCGCTAATTCTTTGAGCGGCTGTCTCTAGTGCTGTGCGTGTTTCGGTATCAATATTTGCTAGAGCCGCTTCAAGTTGAGCTGAGTCTACACATAGCTGTTCTATAGAATTAACAGAACGACGATCAAACTGATTGCTAAAATCTATAAGCGCTTGATCGCCGTTAGCACGAACCTGCTGGATAATCTTTGCTACGCGCTCTTCAATATTGGAATCTGAAACAGTATTCCAAGCGATCAACTTATCGAGCGTGGGAAGAAAATCTCCATCTGAAGTCGACAGTCTTTTAATCAATGGCGTGCTCATTATTTAGCGCTCACCGCCTCTTCTAGGGCTGTTAGAATCTGTTTGATAACTGGGAACTTTGTTTTCATGGCTGCTTTATTAACGATCACTCTAGAACTAATATTCGCTATCATTTCTTTGGCTTCTAGACCGTTCGCTTTTAAGGTATTACCGGTATCCACAATATCCACAATTTCATCAGCTAATTCCATCACAGGCGCAAGCTCCATGGCACCATATAATTTAATTAGATCAATTTGCCTGCCTTGCTTGGCATAATATTCTCTGGCTACTTTGGTATATTTAGTGGCTACACGCAAGCGACCAAAGTCTCGCTGATAACCCACCGGCGCCGCCGTCATTAGCCGGCATTTAGCAATCCCTAAATCCACTGGCTCATAATAACCATCACCTTGATGCTCAAGTAACCCATCTTTTCCGGCTATTCCTATGTCAGCCTTACCAAACTGAACGTAAGTAGGCACATCTGACCCTCTTAGTATAAGCAGTCTAATATTGTCCTTAGTGGTCGGAAAAAGTAGTTTTCGACTGGTAAATACATCATCCAGAGGCTCGAGGCCAATTTGCTTTAACAGTGGCAATGTCTCTTTTAAGATGCGCCCTTTGGTCAGGGCTATTGTAATATGTGTCATAAAACTAATGCTTTCTCTTGGTTACTTTGATGGAACTCGGCGTATTCTAGCACCCACTTGACGTAATTTCTCCTCTATACACTCATATCCACGATCAATATGGTAGATACGATCTACGGCTGTTTCACCTGAAGCGACCATTCCCGCTATAACAAGCGCCGCTGAGGCTCGAAGATCAGATGCCATGACTGGGGCTCCGTTGAGTTGATCAACGCCTGTGACCACTGCAGTATTACCTTCTACAGCAATGTTAGCTCCCATTCGATTGAGCTCTTGGACCTGCATATGACGATTTTCAAAAATTGTCTCTGTGATCCTTCCAGTACCCTTAGCTACTGCATTGACGACACTTAACTGTGCTTGCATATCAGTTGGAAATCCTGGGTATGGTGCGGTTTTTATGTTAATTGCTTTGGGCCGCTTTCCTTTCATATCTAACTGTATCCAATCGTCTCCTTGAGTAATTTCTGCGCCTGTTTCTTTCAACTTAAGTAATACTGCCTCAAGGCTTGCCGGATCAGCTTTGGCTGTCTTAATTCTGCCGCCAGTTGCAGCGGCGGCGGCCAAAAAGGTTCCAGTCTCAATACGATCTGGCATGATACTGTATTCACCACCCATCATTTTTTCAACACCATGAATAGTTAGGGTATTAGAGCCATAGCCCTCAACTTTTGCTCCTAGGACGTTCATACATTGAGCTAGATCAACAATCTCAGGTTCTCTCGCAGCATTCTGAATAACCGTTGTGCCTTCGGCTAGTGCTGCCGCCATCATTAGATTTTCTGTCGCACCGACGGATACCACATCCATAAGTATATTTGCCCCTTTGAGCCGACCGTTGGTTCGAGCTTTGATATAGCCTTGGTCGACTTCTATTTCTGCGCCCATGGCCTCCAATCCTTTAAGATGAAGATCAACGGGACGACTTCCGATAGCACAGCCGCCGGGGAAAGATACATTGGCCTCACCATACTTTGCCAATAAAGGGCCTAAAACTAATATTGAAGCACGCATGGTTTTTACTAGATCATAGGGGGCGGTGACAGCATTAAGAGAGGCTGATTCAATCGTAATTTGCATATTATCTTCAATACTAATGGCCACACCAAGCGCCCCTAAAAGGGCAATAGTGGTAGTGATATCCTGTAAATGGGGCAAATTGGATAATGTGACTTTTTGATCGGTTAACAGCGTCGCAAAAAGAATGGGCAACGCAGCATTCTTTGATCCTGAAATCCAAATTTCACCTTCTAAACGGCCTCCACCTTGAATGACCAGTTTATCCATGGACTTTCCTTTTTTCGAGTATGTAAGACCTTAATGTCTTGTATATTAAAAATTTTATATGAAATTATGCTTGCTGTTGCCATTCTTGCGGCGAGTAAGTTTTCATATTTACTGCATGAATAACACCCGATGCAATATGCTCTTGCAGCGCGGCATAGACCAATTGTTGACGCTGAACTGTGCGCTTACCATCAAAGATATCGCCAATGGCTATTATATTGACATGGCTGCCACCCACTTCCACTTTAATATCACAGCCAACCAACTGCGCCTCAAGAATTGACTTCACGTCGTTCGCATTCATTTAATTGTTTCCTAATTTTTAGTTATTCAAATTTTGTAGCCCAGCCAGAAATAACCGCATCAAAATCCCCAGACATTTGCTGTACTGATTGGGAAAATTGATTCCGAAAAATATCACGCAAATTTATGCCGCTAATAGTCATATTAATAACCATCCATTCACCTGTTTTTTTTCGGGCCATTGAGTATCTAAGTGGAAATTTATTTCCTGAACTTATAATTTCTTGCTGCACAATAAGGGTTTTCTGTCCCTTTTTGAGGGGCGAACGATTAATCAGCACAATCTGTTGATTGCCATAATTAATTAACCCTCGCCCATAAGTTTCGATAAGACCTTGGCGAAATTTTTCGGCAAACAACAATCTTTGCTGTTTTGTGATGTCGGTCCTATATTGGCCCACCACTTTTTTAGCAATATAGTTAAAATCCACTGTATTAATCAGGAGATCGGAAATTGCGTCAAAATACTGCCTTTCATTTTTCGGATAGTCTTTCTGATGCAAACTAATAATAACTATTAACTCTTGGGTAATTTTTTCAATTTTTTCGTAGGGATCTTCAGCTTTATTGGCGGCAAATGTAGCAGGCAATAAGATTAGGATGGTCATCGCACCGAGAAGAAAGCTATATTTTAGAAATTTCATTTTCAACATCCACTGTAACAGCCAAAAATATTGAGGCTTTAATTAAATTTTCTACTGACATAAGAGACTAGTCACTATACCATTCTAGGTTTATTGAATAAACAACCTACGAAGCGTTGCCAGAATATATGATGTCATTATACCTCCCTACTGGCGCAGTTGTCGCTGGTATACTCGGCCTTATTTGGGGTGCTGATAGATTTGTTGCAGGAAGTGCAATTGTGGCTCGGTCTATAGGAATATCATCTCTAGTTATAGGGTTAACTATTGTCTCCATAGGCACATCTGCGCCTGAAATTATTATTTCTATTAATGCTGCTTTAAAAGGTTCTGGCGAATTAGCTGTGGGCAACGCAATTGGCTCAAATTTGGCTAATATTGGTCTAGTGCTAGGTATTACCCTGTTAATTGCACCCATACCTTTTAAAAAAAACCTGCTCAAAGAAGAAGGCTTGATTCTTTTACTGGTCACCATTTTTGCCGGAATATGTTTATACAATAACTTCCTGGGTAGGATTGAAAGCCTTCTACTTATTCTCTTAGTTATTCCCTTATTACTGCTTGCGGCAAAATATAAGAAATCTCAAACTGAGTCGTCACAAACTCAAGGGAAAGTCCTACTTAGCACCAACGGCGCACTTTTTAACTTCGTCATTGGTCTGGTGGTGCTGTTGCTTGGTGCCGAATTCACAGTCTGGGGCGCTAAGTCTATTGCAGTGAGTATGGGTATAAGTGAATTAGTCGTCGGCTTAACCATTGTCGCAATAGGCACAAGCTTACCTGAATTAGCCGCTTCTACTATTAGCGCTATACGCGGTCACCACGACATAGCTATTGGGAATATCATTGGATCTAATCTTTTTAATTTACTTTTAGTTATGGGTGCTGCTGGAGCAATCTCACCAATTGCACTTGATAGCCAAGTATTTACTCGAGATTATATGGCCATGGCAGTAATAACTGTGATAATTTTATTAATAATGGCATGTGTTTTACGGGGTAATATCGATAATGCAAAGTTACCTCGAGCTGCAGGCATTATACTCTTGGTAGCTTACTGCTTTTACTATCTTCTGCTTTGGAGCTCAACAGCTGTAAGATGATATTGGACACTAGAGAGCCATTTTGCCCTATAATAAGTTTTTGTTGAGGAATTAAAAGCATAAGTATTATGTCAAAACATACATTTATTGAATCAGGGCTTCGCACTGTAGCGATTGAATCTCAAGCAGCAAGCGAACTTCAGTATAGAATTAATGAAGCCTTTACTGTTGCCTGTGAAACGTTATTGGCCTGTGAAGGTCGTGTGATAGTAACTGGTATGGGTAAATCTGGCCATATAGGAAACAAAGTCGCCGCTACTCTTGCTAGCACTGGAACCCCGGCTTTTTTTGTGCATCCCGGTGAGGCTAGCCATGGCGATCTGGGAATGATCACAAAGAATGATGTGGTATTAGCATTATCAAATTCAGGTAATACAGCTGAGTTAGTTACCTTGATCCCCCTTATAAAACGCCTTGGAATTCCGCTTGTAAGTATGACTGGCGATGCTGGTTCTGTACTTGCTCAAGCGGCCTGCGCTAATCTTGATATCAGCGTTTCAAGTGAATCCTGCCCTTTAAATCTAGCCCCAACAACCAGTACAACTGTTACCCTTGTAATGGGCGATGCACTGGCGATTGCACTTTTAGAATCACGCGGTTTTACCGCTGAAGATTTTGCTTTTTCTCATCCAGGTGGTGCACTTGGCAGAAAGCTATTGCTAAAGGTCAGCGATATCATGCATCAGGATCAGGAAGTACCTAAAGTAACACCTGAGTCACCCATACAAAATGCGCTATTAGAGATGACTGAAAAGGGTTTTGGTATGACGACCATAGTGGATGAAAAAGGTATGCTTTTGGGCGTGTTTACTGATGGTGATTTAAGACGTGTCATTGACTCAAAAATTAATTTAAGTAGAGCATTAATCAAAGATGTTATGTCGCCAAACCCGAACACCATCAATCAAGACATCTTAGCGGCAGAGGCACTTAATATAATGCAACAAAATAGTATCACTGCAGTAATTCTCGAGGATGAAAAAAAACATCCCGTTGGCGTAGTACATATGCATGATATTCTTCGCGCTGGTGTAATCTAATGAATGAAAATTATCCTTCAACAGTAATAAAAGCTGCTCAAAAAATTAAAATTCTTATATTGGATGTGGATGGAGTTATGACTGATGGTCGACTCTATTACGGTAATAACGGGGAAGAGTTAAAAGCATTTGATATTCAAGATGGCTTAGGCATTAAACTCCTTCAACGCGCTGGAATAAAGATTGGAATTATTACTGGTCGCACCTCCAAGCTTTTAAAACGCCGAGCCGATGAGATTAATATTGATACCGTAATTCAAGGTCGTGAGGATAAGTTAGACGCTCTAGACGAAATTCTGAGTCACGAAAGTATTGACCTGTCTAAAATTGCTTTTATGGGTGATGATCTCCCAGATTTAGCCGTGATTCGTCGTGTTGGATTGGGTATTACTCCAGCAAATGGCAACCATATTCTTGCCAGTCAAGCATTGTGGCAAACTAAAAAAGCAGGGGGAAATGGCGCAGTCAGAGAAGTAGCTGAGCTAATATTAGGCGCTCAATGCAAGCTGGACTCACTTCTGGCATCCTATCAATGATTAAACAATTTTTTTTAATGGCTTGCCTAGTTATGATGACCGCAAGCTTTCTACTTTTATGGGAGAGTAAGCCCGAATCTTTCTTACGTCCAGATAGTGATAAAATTGAAAAATCTCCTAGCGCTGATAGCTATATGCGTAATGTCAAGACCTTTATTTTTTCCTCTGGTGGCAAAAAAAAATACTCATTAAAGGCCACCGAGATATCATTATTTAGCGGTCTTTCTGAAGTTAAACTCTCTCAACCTATACTTGTTTTTCACGGAACAGGTCAGCAGAAAAATCAATTAACAGTGGAAGCTAATCAGGGAATTTTTTTCAAAAATGCTCAGAAATTTCAATTTAAAGGCGATGTTAATGCAAATTGGAAGAATTTAAGGGGAGAATCCGTTTTAAAAGCAGCAAGGCTCTCATATTCAATCAAAGATGATAACGCTTCAGCTGATGGCGGCATTCAATTCACTACTCCAGATACTGAAATAACTGGCGAGTCAATCTCTGCAAACTTTGAAAGCAAAATATTTAAAATAGTAAATAGAGTGAAAGCTATTCATGACGCTATCTAAGTTTCTATCTGTTTTTTGCTTAGCTTTCTCTTGCGCTTGTTTGTCGTTCACTGGCGATAATAATCAAACAATTACTATTGAATCTGATTCTGCTGAAAGAAATGAAAAAACAGGACACACTCAATATTCTGGAAATGTAGTTATACATCAGGGCTCACTTATTATCGATGCCAATAGCGTAAATGTTTATTACGAGGATAACGAAGTAACTCTTATTCTTTGCAATGGTAATCCAGCTAGTTATCAGCAAGAATCTGTTGCCGGCAGTCTAATTTTAGCCCGTGCGGGTACCATTGAATACCTACCCAAAGAAAAAATAATCAACCTCAAGTCAGATGCTTCGCTTTCTACAAACGGTACCCTAATCAAGGGAGAGCGCATCAATTATGATATTATAAGCGAGACTTGGCGGGCAAAAGGCGGTAATCAAAGTGATCAAAAACGTATTCAATTGGTTATACCACCCCCTAAAACTGATGATGCTAATCAGAGTAACCCTACTATGAATGAAGCGAGTAACTCTCGATGACTGTCTTAGCTGCAACTCATTTATCCAAAAGCTATGGTAAGCGTCCAGTTGTCAAGGATGTATCTTTTTCTGTCAGCCAAGGCGAAGTTGTTGGGATACTCGGACCTAATGGTGCCGGCAAGACGACCTGTTTCTATATGACTATTGGCTTGGTGCGACAGGATGGTGGACAGATACTTATTGATAATCTAGATATTTCTGAGCTACCCATGCATGGGCGAGCTCGTAAAGGATTAGGTTACTTGCCCCAAGAGCCATCAATCTTTAGAAAACTTTCAGTCAGTGATAATATTTTGGCTATTCTAGAAATGCGAAAAGATTTAAATACTCAACAACGACTTGAAAAATTAGATAGCTTACTCAATGAGTTTCATATTACCCACTTAACCGAATCCTATGGTATGAGTCTTTCTGGTGGTGAGAGACGAAGGGTAGAAATAGCTCGCGCATTAGCCACGGATCCGAAATTTATTCTCTTAGATGAACCATTTGCTGGTGTTGATCCCATTTCAGTCAACGATATTAAAAGCATTATTCGTCATCTAAGCGATAAAGGGATTGGCGTTTTAATGACTGATCACAATGTACGCGAAACTCTAGACATCTGTACTCGCGCTTATATTATTGGGGAGGGCCATGTTATTGCAGAGGGCACTACTGCACACATTTTATCTGATCAAAAAGTTCGAGATACCTATCTAGGTGACAACTTTACTATGTAACAGGAAAGAATTTATTTTTACAATTCTTGCTTTACACGCCATTTCAGCACTAACATTAAATATATAGCAACTAAAAAGTTTTTTTAATTATGCGGCAAGGCCTTCAGCTTAAGTTTAGTCAGCAACTAAACATGACTCCGCAACTGCAGCAAGCAATTAAATTGCTGCAGCTATCCACGCTTGACCTTGAACAAGAGATAATCGAGCAGCTTTATAATAATCCTCTATTGGAAACTGATGAGCAAGAGGGAGTAAAAGATCAAATTCAGCAGGATATTATTTCTGGAACCGATGATGTAAGTTTTGATAACGATGATCCTGAAGAAAATTACACTCAAGCACAGGACTCATCAGAGCATGTAAGTAGCAATACAGAAACAACTTGGGAAACAGACAACTCGGACAATTTACCTATTGATAGTAATTGGAGCGAGGCAACTAGCGCAGCAACCAAGCCCCTATCAAATGACAATGACTTTAATTTAGATTCAGTTTATCAGGTCACTGAATCTCTTCAAGATCACCTTTTTTGGCAGTTTAATTTGATTACATTATCAGATCGCGATAAAGCCGTTGCAGAAGCCTTTATTGACGCTGTAAATGACAATGGTTTCTTATCTAACGACCTTCAGGAAATCACGGCACATTTAAAAGAACAAAATAAAGATGATCCGTTACAGGATGATGAATTAGTTGCTGTTTTAAAAAGACTCCAGCAATTTGATCCTCCAGGAATTTTTGCCAGGGATCTCAAAGAGTGTCTATCTATTCAATTAAATCAACTTAGCGATGAAACTCCCTATCTTCAAGAAGCAAAATTGTTGGTTGATGATTTCTTGGAAGATATCGCTTCAACTGAGCTTGCTAAGTTGGTAAGAAAAAGTAAGGTCGATCAGGTTTGTCTGCAACAGGGTCTTGAATTAATTCGAACATTAAATCCCAGGCCAGGTGAGAAGCTGGCGGCAGATAATACAGAATATATCGTGCCCGATGTGTATATAGAAAAACTTCAGGATCGTTGGGAGGTAAGGCTAAATAATAGCAATATACCGCGTATTAAAATCAATCAAACCTATAGTGACCTGGTTAGGCGAGCAGATGACAGTGCTGAAAATCAGTTTTTGAAGAAGAATTTGAATGAAGCGCGCTGGTTTATTCGTAGCCTTGAAAGTCGCAATGACACTCTAACGCAAGTTACTATGGCAATCGTAGATTTCCAGAAAGGTTTTTTGGAGCATGGCCCCATAGCAATGAAGCCATTGGTACTCTCAGAAATCGCCGAACAGCTCGACCTGCACGAATCTACAATTTCAAGGGTGACTACAAAAAAATATATGGCAACACCGCAAGGAATTTTTGAGCTCAAATATTTCTTTTCTAGTCATGTTGGAACTTCAGATGGTGGGGAGTGTTCATCAACAGCGGTTTGCGCTATTCTGAAAATGCTAATTGAAGCAGAACGTCCTTGTAAGCCATTAAGTGACAATAAACTGACTTCTCTTTTAGCCGATCAAGGAATTCAAGTCGCTCGTCGAACAGTTGCTAAATATCGCGAAAGCATGAACATCCCCTCGTCGAGTCAGAGGAAAAGATTTATGAATAAAGTGTAACCAAGGAGAACATTATGCACATGACAATTAGCGGACATCATCTAGAAGTAACTGATCCAATTCGTGAATACGTTACTACCAAGTTAGCCAAGTTAGAACGTCACTATGATCATATTAATAGCACTGCGGTTATCTTAAGCGTTGAAAAACTTTCCCAAAAAGCTGAGGCCACTATTCATGTTTCAGGCGGTGAGTTATTTGCCAATGCAGAACATGAAGACCTTTATGCTGCTATTGACGCTCTTAGTGATAAATTAGATCGACAATTAATAAAATATAAAGAAAAACATAGAGATCATTAAATTAAAATATGAAAATTTCCGATGTACTTAGTCTGGGACTTACTAGTTGTAATTTTCCAGGGCGTAGTAAAAAACGTATTCTTGAAAATATCGCTCAGATGATAACTGCAGAGTTGGGTGGCAACGATGAACTCTGCAACCTTTTATTTGATAACTTTGTATCACGCGAAAAATTAGGTAGCACAGGTCTTGGCAATGGCGTTGCTATTCCACATTGCCGCACACCAGGGATTAAGAAGATATATTGTTTTTTGGCGAAACTAACAACCCCTGTGGAATTTGATGCGATTGACGATGAGCCGGTAGATTTAGTATTTGCTCTGGTAGTGCCTGAGGAAAAAAACGATGAACACCTCAGCACTCTTGCTAGAATCGCCAATATTGTACAGGATGAGCCCTCACGGAAAAAACTTCGCGACTGCGACAATGATGACTTACTTTTTAATACAGTTTTAGCCTTGGAGCGTATGCAAAAATAATGAGACTTATCGTTATTAGTGGACACTCAGGTTCGGGAAAGACGTCTGCACTCAATATTCTTGAGGATGTTGGTTTTACCTGCATAGATAATTTGCCCTCAAGCCTATTACCAGAATTAATTAATCAGTTAAAGGCCGATAGTCGTGATTCACAATTTGAGTTAGCTGTAGGTATAGATGCCCGTAATCTTATGGGAGACCTATCTAAGATCCCAAATATACTGAGTACTATTGAAGATACTGGGGTTCAAGTTGATGTGATATTTTTGAAAGCTCAACGCGCTGACTTACTTCGTCGTTATTCTGAGACTAGACGTAAGCATCCACTGAGTAGTAATACCATAGGGCTTAAAGAGGCGATTGATTTAGAGGAAAATATTATCGCCCCTATTGCTAAAGTAGCCAGTCTAACCATTGATACTTCTGGGCTTACACTTCACCAACTACGTGATTTAGTTAAAAACACTATTATCCCTAACAACCAACAACAAATGACTATTTTATTTGAAAGCTTTGGTTTCAAAGAACGAATACCCAATGGTTCTGACTTTGTGTTTGATGTTAGGTGCTTGCCTAATCCATATTGGAAAGCAGAGCTGCGAACTCAAACTGGCAATGATTTGGGGGTAATTACTTTTCTTGAAAGCCAAGTTGATGTAGCTTCTATGTTGGCCGACATTATTGGCTACCTGACACGCTGGATTCCTAAATTTCAGTCAAATAACCGCAGTTATTTGACTGTATCCATTGGTTGTACGGGAGGGCAACATCGGTCTGTTTATATCGCTAATCGTCTTCATGAACACTTCTCTAAACAGTACAGTTTTGTTCAAGTGATTCATAAAGAAATTGCTAGTCAGTGATACATAGGTAAAAATAATGATTAACTGTAAATTACCTATAATCAATGAGCTCGGATTACACGCCCGAGCTGCAACTAAACTGGCATCCCTTGCCGGTCGTTATGAATCTAGTATAAAAACTGGTACAGAATTACCACTAGTAGATGCAAAAAGTATTATGTCGCTATTACTCTTGGCGGCTAGTCAGGGTACTGAACTTATTTTTGAATTTGACGGGCCTGATGAGGATGAAGCATGTAGTATGATTACCCGACTACTCGCTGACTATTTCGGCGAGGGAAAATAACCCTCGCAAGTCAAATTTACTTGCTATAGCAAGGCATCCTACTGCCTTTTAGGTTAAACTATCGATTCACTAGTGCTTATTGGGCTTTTGAGGAAATAGATCATGACTCAGGCAACGCAATATAACAATCTACTGTCACAACTTGGTAGCGCCATCGATTCGGTGACGTTAAATCAAGTCAGGCACACCCTCAATAATTTATCCCCACCCGATGTTGCCCATCAGTTAGAAACTGCTCCTCCTAAATACAGAAGAATCCTTTGGGAACTTGTTGATCCTGAAATATCTGGAGAAGTTATTCATGAGTTATCCGATGATATAAGATTAGAATTTTTAGATGAAATGGATAGTGCTGAAGTTGCATCCATAACCGAAGGTCTGGATGTCGATGACATTGTGGATATCCTTCAGCAATTACCCGATCGCGTAATTCCTGAGGTTTTACAAGCCATGTCGGCGCAGGATAGACAACGGGTTGAGTCAGTTCTTACTTACGATGAAGATACCGCTGGCGGCCTTATGGACACTGAGGTTATAACCGTTCGTCCGGATATTACTGTTGATGTTGTCCTGCGTTATCTTCGTCGTTTTGAGGAAATTCCAGAAATTACTGATAACCTTTTTGTGGTTAATCGTGATGATACTTTTGTTGGCAATCTGCCATTGGGAATGTTACTGACATCATCGCCAACTACTAGCGTAAGGGAAGTCATAAATACCGAGGTACGAGGTATCCATGTCAATCTTACTGACTCTGAAGTGGCACAGTTGTTTCAGCGCCATGATTTAGTTTCTGCGCCTGTAGTGGACGATGAAAATCGCCTAGTGGGTCGAATCACCATTGATGATGTGGTTGATGTTATTGTTGAAGATGCCGATCACTCTTTACTGGCGATGGCCGGTCTTAGTGACACCGAAGATACCTTTTCCTCGATTGGCAAAACCGTTCCACGGCGTGCCGTATGGTTGGGAGTTAATCTTCTGACCGCTATATTTGCCTCAACTGCTATTAGCCTATTTGAGGATACTTTGGATAAAGTGGTGGCACTGGCAATTTTGATGCCTATTGTTGCCAGTATGGGGGGTGTGGCAGGAAGCCAGACGTTAACCGTAGTTATACGGGGTATGGCCCTTGGTCAAATTGAGCGAGGCAACCTAAACTTTCTACTCAGTAAAGAATTTGCTGTGGGTGCCCTTAACGGGCTACTTTATGCCCTTATCGTGGGATGTGTAGTATCCCTGTGGTTTCAAGATGCAACTATGGCTCTTATTATTGGTCTTGCTATGGCGATAAATTTGATGGCAGCTGCACTTACGGGGACATTACTTCCGGTAATGCTTAAATCTCTTAAAATTGATCCCGCTCTTGCAGGAACGGTTATCCTAACCACAATTACTGATGTAGTAGGCTTTATTTCGTTCCTTGGCCTTGCAACATTATTTCTTAACTAATGTCTGATTTACTCAACGAATCATTAGATCTACCCAGCAGATCTCAGCTCAAAAGAGAGAATCAAGAGCTGCGAAATATGGGTGAACAGCTAGTGTTATTACCTAAATCGCAACTCGAAAAAATTATTCTTGATGATTCTTTGAAAGCAGCTATCAAAGAAGCTAGACGATTAAAGAATTTGGATGCAAGACGCCGACAAATTCAATATATAGGCAAGCTTTTACGCAGCACTGATGTTACTGAAATTAAATATTCTCTAGATAAACTCAATCATCAATCTCAAACCTTTCGCCAACACTTTGCTAAGCTTGAACAATGGCGAGATCGCTTAATCATTGAGGGAAATGATGCCATCGAGGATTTTATTGGGCACTATCCAGAGGCTGACAGACAACAGCTTAGAAGCCTTCAAAGACAGACTTGTCGGGATAAATCTCTCAACAAGTACTCATCCGCAAATGAGAAATTATTTCAATATATCAGGCAACTAGCCGATTAATTTTTAAACATTAGCCGCCCGTGATTATGAACTGGCATTCTGGTTCTAATATCATCAATCATATTTAAATTAATATCAGCAGAAACTACACCAATGTCATCATCAATTTTGGCAATCACTGTACCCCAGGGATCAATAATTGCACTTCCACCCCAAAGACCACGTGAACTACTGGTTCTGTCAACTAAATTAGCACCTATCATAAAAAATTGGTTTTCTACAGCCCGTGCTCTAAGTAAAAGCTGCCAATGATCTCTACCGGTAATAGCGGTAAATGCAGCTGGAACTGTAACTACCTGGGACCCGGCTACTCTTAAATGATGGTACAATGCAGCAAACCTCAAATCATAGCAAACAGACATTCCTAGCTTACAAAAGTCTGTTTTAACCGTTTTAATAGCCGTGCCATAACTATAGGAATCAGATTCACGATAAGCTTGCTGGTTATTTTCTGAATGAACATCGGCATCAAACAAATGGATCTTATCGTAATGATTAATACACTGGCCACAGGGGTCGTATACCAGCGACCT
>MDTB01068208.1_pt1 | contig 15858 bp, 15 predicted proteins | sample 811161 | NCBI WGS metagenome assembly MDTB01 (sample SAMN05326650, study PRJNA326480) | marine metagenome | isolation source: seawater | place: Mediterranean Sea | collected 2009 | reverse complement strand
TAGCATGACCGATAATTAAGAAAAAATCATGTCATTGTTTAATAGCTGTATCTTTTATAGTTCAGTTCTTAAAGAATTAAATTGGGTGCGATTATGCCAACATACATTTATAGGTGTCAGACCTGTGAAAAAGAGTTCGAGATAGTTCAATCTTTCAAAGATGATCCTCTGGAAGAATGCCCTTCTGATTGCCTAGGTGCAGTTAAAAAAGTATTTTCTGGGGTTGGAATCTCTTTTAAAGGCTCCGGTTTCTACAAAAATGATCACGGGGCAAATTCAAAAAATAAACCCTCAGACACCACTCCGAAGGAACCTTCAAAAGAAAACGAAAAGAAAAAATCAGATTCACCTAAAGAAAAAACTTCTACTGAATCCAGCAAAAAAGAGACTAAACCTTCAAAGAAGTCCAGTTCTTCTTCAACTTGATCAAAAGTATCTAAGCTCCAGAAACAGTCAATTCATTTATTACCACTGTCGAACCCGCTGAGCTCATTGGAAGCCACTCCAAATCATTTCCCACTTCGCTCATGTCTTTCAACATTTTTTGAATTGTCGAACCTATTGTAAACTCACGAAGCGGTTCAGATAACTCCCCATTGCTGATTCTCAACCCCTCCGCTCCGGTTGAAAAATCTCCACTGATCGGATTAACACCTGAATGCAAGCCTGTAACACTCTGGATCAAAATTCCATTATCTATACCCGCAATCAAATCGACGGGATTCCTGCCTCCAGGGTTAAGGGATATCGCTTGAATCCCAACCCCCGGTGTTGAAGCGTAACTTCGTATCGCTGAACCAGTAGAAGTCGATGATGCCTTTCTAGCTGTCCAAACATTGTGTAAAAACATTTTCAATTCACCATTTTCTATAAGAACATTACGCCGAGTTGCTAAACCTTCACCATCAGTTTCGGTAGCAGTAAACGCTTGAGGGTTCGTAGGATCATCGACAAGAGAAATGATGGGACTCGCTACTTCCTCGCCTAGACGATCGGCAAACAGGGATCTGCCTTTTAATACCATTTCAGCACTCAAAGTGCTCCCTACTATTTGCAAAAATTGCGCAGAGACCCAAGGGTCTAATACGACAGTTAATCTCTCCGACTTTGGCTTGGTCGAACCAAGCATTCTCGTAGCTCTATCCGAGGCATCAGATGCTGCCTTCGCAATATCTAGCTCTTCTGGACTTCTACCTATAGAAAAGCCAAAACCAGTTTGAGTCTCGTTGTTCTCTTCGGCGAGAGCGTAAACCATTAAAGAGCAACCACTCTCTTTAGAGGAGGAACGTATCCCAGTGCTTGTGGCTATAGCGGACTCACTCACAACATCTGTGTATTCCGAAGACTCAATACCACTAATTCTCTTGTCGGTCTGCAACGTGAGTTTTTCTAGTTCGAGGGCATAATCTATTTTTTCACTCGTGGAAAGTGAGTTAACACCATCGCTGTAAACCTCAAGTGAAACACTCTTCACTCCGTCAGGTTCAGCTAGTCCTGAAAACTCATCCGGACTAGCAAAACTAGCGTTGTCTCGAGCTTCATTTAAAACTTCTAATAACTCATTTTCTTCTAAAGTGCCCGCATAAGCAAAACCTTGACGCCCATCTTTTATTACTCTTACGCCTATACCTTGTGACTCTGCGACCGTCAGCGATTCAATTTCGCCCTCGTAAGCACGTATTTCTGTTTCCCTGTCGCTTGTCACGACAGCTTCTACCTGCTCGTCTGAATTACCCCAACCGGTTACGCGTTCTGCTATTTCAATTAATTCAGCCGACATTACGTTGCTGTGCCTCCTACAGTTAAACGCTTCACACGTAAAGTCGGAGTTCCATCTCCCACCGGAACTCCTTGACCATCTTTTCCACATGTACCAGGTGAACCCATTGCGAAATCATCAGCAATAGCATCAATATCTAAAAGAACTTGGGGGCCATTACCAATCAAATTGCCATCTCTAATAGGAGCTCCTAGTTTTCCGTTCTCGATCAAATAAGCTTCCGTCATACCAAAAACAAAATCACCTGTTGCTGTGTTAACTTGGCCGCCACCCAATTGAGCGACATAAATCCCGTACTCAGTATCTTCGATAATTTCTTTTGGGTTGCCGTCTCCTGCGGCTAGAAAAGTATTAGTCATTCTTACCATAGGCAGATGTCTATAACTTTGCCTCCGTCCATTACCTGAACTCAATCGTCCATGCTTGCGAGCTCGTTGCCAATCCCACATGTAGTCGGTTAAAACTCCATCTTCGATTAAAACATTTTGGTGTGCAGGGTTTCCTTCATCATCTATCGCAAATCTCCCCCACTCTCCGACCATTGTTCCGTCATCCACCAAAGTCACATTTGGAGCGGCTACTACTTCCCCTTGTTTGCCTGCAAATACTGAAGCCGACTTTTCAATCAAATCTGCCTCGAGGCCATGCCCACAAGCTTCATGAAAAAGTACACCCCCACCCCCCGGACCTACGACTACTGGCATTTCGCCGCTAGGTGCGGGGACAGAATCTAATTTGGTGACAGCTCTCGTGGCAGCTTTACGCGCTACCTCAACCACGTTCACGTCTTCAAATAGCTCAAAACCAACTGTCATACCAACAGATTCTCTTCCCGTCTGCATGCCTGCATCGCCTGCTGCCACGCAGGAAACTGAAAAAAAGCTTCTTATCTGCCTATCTCCGGTTAAGAGGCCTTCGCTGTTTGCTATCTGTACAATCCGATGACTGTCTCCGTACCTAGCCGCTACTTGCGTTACAGGAAGTCCAGCTTCACGCACTGATTCGTCTGCAGATTTTAATAAAGCAACTTTTTTACTTTTTGATACTTCTTTCGGCAATATTTCTATTTCGGAGATATTTGGAATTCTTTCATTTCCCAAATCAATTTCAACAATCGATTCAGAATTACTTCGCGCTGCAGATGACGCAGCTTTTGCCGCTTTATGAAGACCTGAAGCTGAAAGATCGGCTGTATGAGCAAATCCCGTGGTTTCTCCCGAAACCACGCGAATTCCTGCCCCTCTGTCTCTACCGTTGTTCAATTCTTCGACCAAACCATCGTCGAGAACTGCTGAGGTCGATCTTCTATCTTCCACAAAAATCTCCGCGAATGACCCCCCTGACTTCATTGCTGAAGAAAGAACTTCTTCCAAAATATCTGATGATACTATTTGTGTTTCAGTCAAGAATTTTCCTTTTCGATCGCCCACTAGAACTCTATTTAATTATTTCGTTTTTAAAAAATTATCCCTGATTATAAAATCAAGCCTTAAATGCGTATCGTACCTAGGTGGAGCTTAAGACAGGACTTCGTGGTACGGCCTTTTTGAAAGTAGAAGAAAAGGATCTATCGATCGCCTTTAACTCAGGTGCGGTACCGGTCCTTGCCACACCAAGAGTTGTAGCTCTCATGGAAGAAGCAACGCTTGACGCTATTGAAGAAAGTTTAGAAAAAAACAGAACTACTGTAGGTATGAGAGTGCGAATAGATCACCTAACACCAATTTCTCTGGGCAAGAGTATTGCGGCTCATGCGATTCTCGAACAAGTTGATGGAAGAAGATTAACTTTTTCAGCAACAGTGGAAACTGAAAAAGAAAAACTTCTCGTGGCTAACGCAACAATTACGCGAGTAATAGTTAACACCGAAGAATTTCTTGACGGTGTTAAGTCTTAAAGTTTTCGAATTCAATGATTAAAGACTTTCTAAAGAAAAGCACTAATCCGAAGGCTGACTCTTCCCTGCCCACAATGAGCCTAAAAACAGGGATGAAATGGTGGTTAGAGATAGCACTCATACTCTTCTTTTATTTAATTTACTCTTTCGCCCGTAATCAATTCGGTTCAGCAAGCGTGTCGCCAAGTAAAGCTTTAGAAAATGCTGAGATGATTATTGATTTAGAAAAATCAATAGGAACCTTCAAGGAACTTCAAATACAGAATTTTTTCATCGAATGGACTTGGTTTATTCAATTCTGGAATGTTTTTTATGGAACTTTTCATTTTGGGGTAACAATTTTTGCGCTGGTTTGGCTGTACATAAAGTTTCCATCGAAATACTCACGACAACGATTCTTTCTTTTAAGCTCGACTGGTACTGCACTAATTGGATTTAGCCTTTTTCCTTTAATGCCCCCCCGTCTTCTTTCTAATTGTGGGGAGTTTGGAGCATGTTTAACTGGTGCATACCCTTTTGTTGACACTCTTTCAGAAGTTGGAGGTCTTTGGTCTTTTGACTCCGGGACTATGCAGAAAGTAAGCAATCAATTTGCCGCAATGCCAAGCCTTCATTTTGCCTGGTCTCTCTGGTGCGCCATAGCCTTATACCCAATCTTAAAAAGTCGAAGATTGAAACTGTTGATTTGTTTATACCCGGCAGCCACTACTTTCTCCGTAATAGTTACTGCTAATCATTACTGGGTTGACGTTTTAGGAGGCGTCATGTCTCTGGGATTAGGGTTTTATATAACAGAAATCTTGATGTCGTCAAAAATACGACTTTTGCCTTCGTCCTTTCGAAGAAATACTTAAATAAAAGCAGTTGTGATATGGAAAACTCTTGCTGTCTTCTAAAATTAAGCAGACGATATTTGTCCTGACGTAGAAAGAATGGCTTTGGTTTTAGACTCAATCAATTTCCCCGAAGACCTCAGTGACCTCAACTCGGAAGAGTTGGAAACTCTGTCTTCAGAAATCCGAACACTTCTTGTTGAAACGGTAGAGAATAACGGCGGTCATCTTGGTTCAAACCTAGGAATCGTAGAATTGACATTAGCTTTGCATCGCGTATTTGATTCCCCTAACGACACGATTCTTTGGGATACAGGTCATCAAACTTACGTTCACAAAATTCTTACGGGACGAAAAAAAGAGTTCACTAATCTTCGCTTACCGGATGGGATTTCCGGATATCCGTCCCGAGAAGAGTCACCACACGACTGGATAGAGAATTCTCATGCCTCAACTGTGCTTTCTTATGCTCATGGTCTTGCCTCTGCATACTCTTTGTCAGATGATCAGCGGCGTGTTGTAGCTGTAATTGGGGATGGCTCTCTTACAGGAGGTATGGCTTTTGAAGGTCTTAACAATCTAGGTCATAGTGGGAAAAAGGTAACAATAATTCTTAATGACAACGGCCGTTCATACGCTCCGACCATAAGTCGACTATCAGAAAGCCTTATAAGAATCCGATCAAATCCAACTTATATGAGGAGACAACGTCGTTTAGAAAAAATGGCTGAAAGTATTCCATGGGTAGGAGAAATCCTAGAACGAGGGATTAGCGCTACCAAAGCGGCCATAAGAGAAATGTTCGAACCTCCTGCATTCTTTGAGGCCTTAGGAATTACATATTTGGGCCCTTTTGATGGACACAATATTGAAGAAATTGAACAAGCATTAAGTAACGCTGTTGAATTTGAGGGACCGGTTGTTGTTCACGCACTTACCCAAAAGGGAAGGGGTCACGCACCAGCCGAACAAGACTCGATCAAACATATGCACGACACTTCTGGTATGAAATCGGGTAGCTACACAGAAGCTTTTTCCGAAGCTATTGTTAAAGCAGGTGAATCAAATTCGAAAGTAGTTGCCATTACAGCCGCCATGCCTGATTCAACAGGCCTTCTTTCATTCAGAGAAAGATTCCCCGAACGCTGTTTTGACGTTGGTATTGCCGAGCAGCATGCTGTAACTGCAGCTGCTGGCATGGCCATGGGCGGTTTAAGGCCCGTAATAGCTGTATATTCAACTTTTCTTACTAGAGCTATCGATCAAATAAATCTTGACGTTGGGCTCCATGAACTACCAGTAATTTTCTGTATCGATAGAGCTGGTGTTACAGGTGACGATGGAGCTTCCCATCATGGTCTTCTTGACATATCACTTCTTTCAAAGGTTCCAAAAATGAAAATTTTTGCACCCTCTTCATACCAAGAGCTGCAGCAAATGCTCGAGGATGCACTTGACATCACAGAAGGGCCCATTGCAATCCGTTGGCCAAAAACTCCTGCTCCACAGGTTGAATGGACAGAAGTTGGAACTGGCGTAGAGTCGCGAAAAGTAACTGAAAGCAATGGCGACACCAAAGAAGTGTGCGTTTTGGCTGCAGGGAAAATGCTATCCGAAGCTGTCGCTGCGTCAGAACAGCTCAAAGATATCGGAGTAACTGTTTGGGACCCTCGAATTATCAGTCCTCTAAATACAGAAATGCTTGATGATGCTAAAAAACACAAACTGGTCGTAACTATTGAGGATGGTTACATAGAAGGGGGTTTCGGATCTGCCGTTCTGGAGCGCTTAAATCGAGAAAAGTCAGATTGTCGAGTCATCAATCTGGGTGTTCCTCTTTCTTTCCACTCTCACAACAAACCAGACGATTTACTCTCCTCATTTGGTCTTGACTCAACAGGAATAGCCGAAAAGATAAGAGAAACTATTTCTGAGTTCTAATAAAACTTAAGAATAAAAAGGCTGTTCGCCCGAGCTGTGATCAGTTACATCAACAACATCTTTTATTTCAGGCACCGCTTCTAGAATTGATGCTCTAATACCTTCGGTTAATGTCGCCTGACTCATAGCACACCCTTGACAACCGCCCCCCATGGACACGTGAGCAGTTGAACCTTCCACACCTACAAGGGTCGCAAAACCACCATGCGAAGCAAGCGCTGGGTTAACTTTTTGCTCTAAAAGCTGATTGATCCTGTCGGGAACATCACCTGTTAACTCCAATTCCCCTATATCACCGAGCGGATTTGGCCTATTAGGGTTTCGTATGACCAGACCACCTTGATCGGCGTTTTGTGGGATGTCAAGTGTGGCTCCAGCTAATTTATCCTTGCTCGCCGAGGGAATAATCACCGTCAATTCACCTACTTCATATGAAATATCTTCATCATCCAATTCTTCTACGGGAACGAATGCCAAATCGTACGAGTACTCAACGCCGGATACTCCGCTAACAGCAACTCTCAGACCCAGTTTTTCTGCATCTGACTCTTCTGATCGAACGGCTAGAACTTTCACCGAAGCTTCTTCACTTATTTCAAGAATTGACACTTTTCCCCCTTACGCGAAGTTTCACTATTAAATCCTAACTTGAAGAAACTTAGTTTCAATTCTACGTGAAGAAGACGATAGATTTCGAGTATGGAATCTACAACTGTGCAAGTCAGATACGAAAATGAAATCGCAATTTTGGAATTGGACGATGGGAAAGCAAATGCTCTAGGTCACGATGCAATAGGTTCTCTGGTTGAAAAACTAGACGAAGTTCAAGATGCTGGGGCAGTCGTAATTTCAGGTAGACCTGGAAAATTTTCAGCGGGTTTTGACCTTGCGGTTATGAAATCAGGCGAGGATGCCGCACGAGAAATGTTAAGGAGTGGAGTGGAACTATTTCTCAAGTGCTACTCATTTCCAAGGCCAATCGTTGCTGCTTGCACCGGACATGCTTTAGCTGCAGGAGCCATTTTGTTGATGTCTTGTGATTTAAGGATCGGAGCAAAAGGAGAATTTAAGATAGGTCTACCAGAACTTGCTATTGGTATGTCACTACCTTTTTTCGCAACCGAACTTGCGAGAGATCGTATTTCAAAACGACATTTCACTAAAGCAACTGCGCTTGGACAAACATTTGATCCAGAAGGTGCATGCGATGCCGGATTTCTTGACGAGATCGTCGCTCCAGATGAAGTGCTTTCTACTGCACTAGCCAGAGCAGAATCTTTTAAATCAATTGGAAAAACTCAGCTTTCTCTTACGCGTTCCACATCGAGAGGGGAAACCATAAAAAGAATAGAAGACAGCCTTGAAACAGATCTAAGTCTTTTTGTGGTTAGCCAATAAAACTTTTATGAACAAGGTGTATGACGCTCTTTTTTTAGTATCTTTTGGGGGTCCCGAGAGTCCTGAGGAAATCAAACCTTTTCTTGAAAGGATTACAGAGGGTAAAAATATTCCCTCTAATCGTCTCGAAGAAATAGCTCAGCGTTATGAAACAGTAGGTGGTGTTTCTCCTTTAAATGCCAACATGCGCGACATAAAGGAAAAACTTGAAATAGAAATAAAAAATCGAGATATAGATATTCCAATTTTTCTCGGATACAGAAATGTTGACCCTCTGATTAGCAACACAGTAAATGAAATGAAGGATTCGGGTGTCTCTAAGTGTTTGGTGTGGCTTTCATCTCCCTACAGTTCCTACAGTTCTTGCCGGCAGTACACCGAAAACATAGAAAATGCTTGCTCCCACATTAAAAATGCTCCACAAACACAACAAATAAGACGTCATCATGACCACCCTGGATTGATAGAACCCGCTGCCGACTGTCTTCGATCAGCAATTGACGAGATCCCCAGCGCTCTAAGAGATGAAACTGTATTGCTTTTTTCGGCTCATAGCCTTCCAGTGAGCATGGCTGAAACATGTCGATATGAATCTGAAATTAATGAAGCTGCATCGCTTGTCGCTAATAAGGTGGATCCCGATAAACGCTTACGTAGAGAGGTAGTTTGGCAATCACGAAGCGGACCTCCTTCTATTCCTTGGTTAGAACCTGATATAAATGACAAATTGGATCAACTGGCTTCTGAAGGTGTGAAAGCAGTTGTAGTTTCTCCTATTGGATTTCCAGTAGAGAACTTTGAGATTCTCTGGGATCTTGATTTCGAGGCCTCAAACAAAGCGGCATCACTAGGGATGGCTTTCAGTCGGGCTAACTCCGTCAACAATGATTCAAGATTTATAAGTATGATTGCTGATCTACTATGCGAGAGGATCGACAAACCCACACTCGCCGTATCTGCTTTGGGCAGCTTAAAAATCGCACCAAAAAAGTGTGAAAAAGACTGTTGCCCCAACAAATGATCAAAAAATACTAATTTGTTGTTATAAAGTCGGTAAAAATATGCTTTTTACCGTTCTAGGGTCCACTGTCACGTTCAGTTGGCAAGGTAATTTTGAGTTGCCGATGAATCACGCTCAAATTGCTAAAGAAGCCTTAAATATGCGCATAGCAACCCTGTCCTCAAATATTGCAAATGGGTTGCTTTTGGACACAGGAAAAGCAGGTGAACTCCTGGCCGCCTGCGGGGACCCTAGTGTTGATAAAGCAATAAGGAATCTAGGTGATACTTGGCAAGAAGCTGGTCTTCCACCTGAATCTATTGAAAAGCCTTGGACAGAAGCGCAAATAAAAAATCTTATATCAGTGGGAGGCAACGAACTCCTAGACATTTTGGATGAACTTGTAAATGGAATCACCCGCTGCAAGATCCATTAATTTAAAACTTTGGAGCAGACATGAATAAACAACAAAAACTTTTGCCGGATGAAATTAACTTTGCAAAAGAGATAGTCGGAGTACCTGTCGAAGAGGAGATGCAAGAATCCTTCCTTGCTTATTCACTTTCCGTTATTACATCTAGAGCTATACCTGATGTCAAAGATGGTTTGAAGCCAGTTCAGCGAAGGATTCTCTACACGATGCTGAGAATGGGACTTAGACCGGAAAATCCACATCGTAAAAGTGCCAGAGTCGTAGGCGACACTATGGGTCGTTATCACCCGCACGGTGACGCAGCTATTTACGACGCTCTCGTACGGATGGGGCAGGATTTCTCTCGTGGAATGACGCTCGTAGATAAACAAGGCAATTTTGGTTCTCTTGATGATCCGCCTGCTGCGCCTCGCTACACAGAATGCCGGCTTGCAGAAACTGCAATGGAGATGCTCAGGGAGATTGATGAAGATACAGTCGATTTTCGACCCACTTATGATGGGGAAAGCGAAGAACCTACTTGTTTGCCTGCACTCTTACCAAACCTTCTAGTTAACGGCACTTCAGGTATAGCTGTCGGTATGGCGACCAATATGCCTACTCATAATCTTGTAGAAGTTGGTGCTGCGATTTCTTTAATAATGAAAAAAAGACGACCAAAACCGACGATAAGCGAAATTATGAATGTCATACCCGGACCCGATTTCCCCAGTGGAGGAATAGTCATAAATGACAACCTTGAGGAAATATACAAAACCGGAAAAGGAACGATAAGAATTCGCGCAAAGGCGCACGTTGAACCTTCTGGAAAAAACCGACAGGCAGTTGTCATAACTGAGCTCCCCTATTTGGTGGGTCCTGAAAGAGTAATAAGCAAACTTAAAGAACTCAACGAAGCCAGCAAGCTCAATGGAGTAATGGATTTCAAAAATTTGTCTGATCGTGAATCAGGTTTAAAAATACAAATAACTGTAAAACCAGGCCACAATCCACAGGCTGTTCTTGCTGACCTCTACAAAATGACCCCGCTTGAGGAAACATTTAGCATTAACAATGTCGTTTTAGTGGATGGCGAACCTCGCACTTTAGGCATATACGACCTATGCGATTATTACATAAAGCACCGTTTACAAGTCGTAGTCAGAAGAACAAAATACCGACTCTCTCAGGCAAAAGCCCGACTTAACATCGTTAAGGGACTCCTGATCGCACTTGACTCAATTGATGAAGTTGTCTCAATAATAAGAAAATCTGAAGATACGGCTGAAGCACGAAATGCTTTGATGAAAAAATTTAAATTAACACAACTACAAACGGACCATATCCTCGACATGCCTTTGAAAAGACTCACGGCATTAGAAAAAAGAAAGTTAGAAGAAGAGCAAGCTGAATTGAAAAAAGCTATAACTGGCTTCAACACCCTACTTAAATCAGACACTCGTCAAAAAACACTTGTGATCAAAGAGTTAGATGAAGTCGTTCAGCAATTTGGAAGAGAACGTCGCACCGAAATAATCAGTTCAGATGACTTGCCGGTATTCGAAACTACGGAAGTAGACGAAGACATAGAAGACGAACCTTGTGTTGTCACTCTCTCATCTTCCGGTCAAATAGGAAGATTAGGCGTGGATGGGGCCAAGAAAGCCAGCCCAGGAAGACATGACATACTTCTTGCATCTCTCCTCACAAGCACCACATCAACTGTTACTGCTGTTACTTCTGAGGGACGAGCCCTTCACGTCCTTGCTGCTGAACTAGTAGATGCTTCTGGAAGAACACGTGGCGGAAGTGCTACCCAGCTTTTTGGCACGAATAAAGGTGAAATAATCCAGACGATTTTGACAAATTCAAAAGAACATCTTGTATTAGTAACTGAGAGTGGTGTAATTAAACGACTAACGACTGAAGAGATACAGAAAACTCAAAACGCAAAGCAAATAATAAAGCTAAAACCAGGTGACCGTGTTGCTAGCGCTTTCTGCGCTCCTGACAAAATTGATATTGGAATAACCGCTTCTGATGGACAATTCCTAAGAATGCCGATTTCTAGTGTAAGTATCCAAGGCAGAGGTGCAGCGGGGGTTGCTGGAATGAAATTAAAAAATGGTTCGATAATAGTAGCTGCAGAGGCCATCCTTGGAGATGACTTCGTGACTACTGTCTTCAGTAATCAAACTGCGAAAGTAACTCCGGTTGCAGAATTTGAATCAAGAGGACGTAACGGAGTCGGTGTCCGCATAACAAAGATTGCTGAAGACTCAAAAGTAACGATTGCTAAAATCGGCCCTCTGACAAATCTTCTTGCTGTAATGGCTACGGACGATGACCCAAAAAAACCTGATCCAAACCCTGTCCAACTTTTACTCGAGTCAAGCAAAAGGGACCTAGTGGGTACAACAACCGAAAGACAGATTCTTACTCTTGGAGTAAGCAGGTGGTGAAAATAATATGACTGCGTCTAAGACAAAAGCTGAGTCAAAGAAACCGACTGCATCGAAAGCAAAGGCACCAAGAACTAAAAAAAATACCCTCAACGGTTACGGCGCTGACGATATACAAACTTTAGAAGGCCTTGAAGCCGTCAGAAAAAGACCCGGCATGTACATAGGAGGAACCGGAAGTCAAGGACTTATGCACCTTGTCTGGGAATTAGTAGATAACGCTGTCGATGAAGCTGCTGCCGGTTTCGCAACCCGTTTAGAGGTCATTCTTAACCGTGATGGTTCTGTTGAAATATCTGATAACGGTCGAGGAATACCCGTAGACATTCATTCAGGTAAAAAAGTTTCGGCTCTAGAAGTAGTTTTAACTGAACTGCATGCAGGGGGAAAGTTTGGAGGAGGTGCATACGGAGCATCTGGAGGATTACATGGTGTAGGTGCTTCAGTAGTAAATGCTTTATCTTCGAAGCTAATAGCTCAAGTCGATCGAGAAGGCAGCACTCATGAACTCGGGTTCAAGGCAAGAGTCCCAGGAACCTTTAGTGGTTCGTCCTTTAAGCAAAGCCACCAGGTGAAGAAAATAAAGAAAATAAGTCCAACAAAATCAGGAACACGCATACGTTTTTGGCCAGATCAAGACATTTTTGACAAAGAGGCTCGAATCGACTTCGAAGAAATATGCGCCCGCTTAACTCGTTCCTGTTTTCTTGTACCTGGTCTGAAAGTTACTGCTACTGATAAAAGAAGTGGAAACAGCTCAAAACCTTTTAATTTTGTATCAAGAGGAGGTCTTGCAGATCTAGTTAATCATCTCTCGGTAGGTGAAAATGTAACTGAAGTAATAACACTTTCAGGGTTTGAATCCTTTATTGAAAAAGTTCCAGTTGACGGGAAAATGAAAGAAGTTGATAGAGACTGCAAAGTGGAAATAGCTATCAGATGGGTAAGTGGATTTGATACCACAATACAATCTTTCGTAAATACGATTCCCACTTCGCAAGGGGGAACGCATATAACAGGATTTGACAGAGCTCTGACAAGAGCTACAAACGACATACTCCTAAAAGACACTCGCAAACTTGCAAAACTTGCAAAAGAAAACAAAAACCGCGCTACCAAAGAAGATGTTCAAGAGGGGCTAGTTGCAGCCATAAAAGTAATTTTTCCCGAGCCACAGTTTCGCGGACAGACTAAACAAGAACTCGGTACGCCAGCAATTGAAAAAATAGTCTATGACATAGTTAAACAGGGATTAACAGATTGGTTCAACGGCGCCGGCCCTAAACGCCACGTAAATCTACTCAGAGACAAAATGTCTAACGCAATCATTAACAGAGTCAGCTCGAAACAGCTTCTTGAAACGAAGCGTCGGGCTGCAAGTATGGGTTCAACAGGAATGCCAGAAAAACTAGCCGACTGCCGAGTTCATGGGCCTGATTCCGAACTAATCATAGTCGAGGGAGACTCTGCTGCTGGACCTGCTAAAGCTGGGAGGAACTCTGAGAATATGGCTATTTTACCTCTCAGGGGAAAGGTTGTTAATGCTGAGAAGTCCTCACTTAAACAGGTTTTAGACAATACGGAAGCCCAAGCCCTTTTCACAGCGGTGGGTGCAGGGTCTGGTGAAGAATTTGAAATAGAAGCTGCAAGATACGGAAGGATAATTATTCTTTGCGACGCTGATGTCGACGGGAGTCACATACGCTGCCTACTCTTAACACTTATGCATAAATACATGCGGCCAATGCTTGAAGATGGACGTGTCTTCGCTGCTCAACCTCCACTTTTTTCAACCAGAATTGGAGACACTATCCACAGAGCTTTCTCAGAAAATGAGAGAGATGCCATTACAGCCAAATTAACAAAAGGCGGCCGAAAAGCTGAGAACATAACTTGGAACAGGTTTAAAGGGCTAGGAGAAATGAACGTGGATGAACTAGCTGAATGCGCTCTAAACCCAAAAACACGAATACTCCGTCAAATGAAAATGAGTGACGTAGCTGCTGCTAAAAAAGCAGCAAAAGCTTTTGACACTCTGATGGGTTCGGATGTGGGAAAGCGTCGCGACTATTTGATCGCCAACAGCAATCTTCTAGACCAGTCAGCTCTAGACATCTAATGTCTGAGCTCCCACGATCATTTTCACACTCATCTGCTTCCACCTTTAAGCAGTGCCCGCGACGTTGGAAACACAAATACATAGACAAATTGCCCGACCCTACGGGAGAAGCAGCTCTTGTGGGTCAATTCGCTCATGACGTTCTCGAACAGCTTTGTAAAGAGAAGTCCACACTACGGACTGAATTAAAAGCCAAAGAAATAGCAGCGAATATTTGGCCAAAAGTCGCGGAAAGAAAAGACTTCAAAAATCTTAATCTAAATTCAGAAGAGCAACTAGCGTTCCGATGGAAAGCATGGAATGCCATCAAAGGGTTATGGGACTTAGAAGACCCGTCAGCAATCTCAGTCGAGGCAACTGAGCAAAGGGTGTCAGCCTCACTTTCAGGAGTTCCCTTTTTAGGAATAATTGATCGACTCGATAGAGAGGAAAATGGATTGGTAGTTGTCGACTATAAAACAGGAAAACTACCCAAATACGGCAACGACACTTTCAATCAAGTGCTGTTGTATGCCGCAGCTGTTGAGAGTAAAACCGGTGAGCAACCTTCCAGAGTGCGACTTCTATACCTCGGCAAAGAAACGATGGAAACTGAAGTCTCGGTGGATCTGGTGAACAAGGTAGTTGAAGATTTGTCCGATACCTGGGATCGACTTAGAACCAACTTAGAAAATAACGAATTTGAACCTGTAACAACTCCTCTTTGTGGCTGGTGCTCTTTTGTTGTTCAATGTCCTGCTGGAACTAAGTTTATAAAAAAAAGAGCCTCACTAGGAAAACTTAGATCTGACGCACCGGCTAGATTAGCGCTCGGACTCTAAGGGTCGGATCTTTTACGTTTCTTCCAAAAAATTGCAAAAGCGAATAAAAGCAAGGTAGCAATTAGTGCACCTAGCCGGTTTGCTCTATCTGCATTCTCATCAATGCTTTCAACTGGTGGCACTTCAAAAGGTTGAAAATCTTCACTGTTTTGATCAGATCCTTTGCCCTGATCTCCAACAGAATCTCTATTCATATCAGTATTTTCAGAAAGTTCTTCGACAGCTTCAAAAGCATTACTATTAGTTTCACTCTCGCCATCTAATAAAGCATCCACGGGGCTTTCTTCCGGTGCTGCGGGACGCGAGCGTACTGCTTCAGGATCATAAGTGGCCATAAGAATCCTCCTCATCAGAATTATTTTCAGAATAGCCACCTTCTAACAGAAGAGTCAAAAGTTCATCAAATTCTGCTGCTGCTTCTGCTGCACCTGACCTGTTGCCCAAACCATGTATAGGTAAAGATTGCGCTGAAGCTTCTGCTATAGCCGTGCGTAAATGAATCTTTGGTAATGGGAAATCAGAATAAACTTCTTCAAGCTTTGAGTTCCAATAACTGTCATCTCGAGTTCTTCCAAGTCGGTTGACAGCAATTCCGGCTATGTTTGGCTTGGAGTCGATTCGACGCGTACGGATCTTTTCTATTGTCTGAATCATTCTCGCTACACCATCAACTGACCATGCTCCTGGCTCTGTAACCACAAGAGTCATGTCAACTGCAAAAAGAGCGTTTACCGTAAGTAATCCAAGTGATGGAGGACAATCAACAATAATAAGGGGCCAATTCGAATTTTCGAAAGAAAGCGACAATCGATTCTGAGCTCCTAGAGGATCAGTGGCGAGTCGTGGTTCACAAATCGAAAGGTTCGGTGTGGAGGCAGCAATATAAGGGATCTGACCGCAGTCAGATGGCCAGTTGGATCTTTCAGCAATTTCATTTATGCCTCCAAAGGACTCGTCTTCTAGCACATTCACAACTCCATTAGAGGGTTCGTATATACCCAGTCCAGTAGTTGCGTTCCCCTGTGGATCTAAATCGACGACTAAGGTTTTTAAATTTTTTTTAGCAGCGGAAGAAGCGAGCCCTAAAGTCACACTGGTTTTACCTACTCCACCTTTTTGATTCACTATCGCTATTGAGACCACATAGAAAACCTAGACCAGTTCGCGACACAAAAGTTGTAAATAACTTAAACAG
>MDTB01067244.1_pt1 | contig 15858 bp, 19 predicted proteins | sample 811161 | NCBI WGS metagenome assembly MDTB01 (sample SAMN05326650, study PRJNA326480) | marine metagenome | isolation source: seawater | place: Mediterranean Sea | collected 2009 | reverse complement strand
TTTTTGGTGGGCGGTAAAGGACTCGAACCTTTGACCCCCTCGGTGTAAACGAGATGCTCTACCAACTGAGCTAACCGCCCGAATAGTTATCCACCAAAAAGTAAAGTGTTTTATATCTTTTAGAACGTGTAGGTCAAGATTTAATACCCTAAAAAATGCCTAAAAAATTTGTTTTTGCTACACAAAAGTGATCACAATGTGATTAGAATAGACTGTTATATTATCATTTGATAATCTTATAAAATGAGTTTTTTAATAAATTTTTTATTTTTGTATATAGTATTTATTTTCAATTCTCTAAATGCTGACGAACATCCTGTTCCATCTGTAGAAGAGTTAGTCAGTTCAGATGGGGGCGGATCACTTTTTTTTGCAATTATTGGATGGTTTTTAATGTTTTTTATTTTGTACTTAATTGTCAAAGCTTTTGGATTTTTTGTGAAAGATGAGGATAAAAAGGATTAATGAATACAAATCAAAAACTAGTATTTTTAAGTATTGCGATAGTTTTTATTATGTTCTTAACATATATTAATAACACTCCATATAAACACTGCGTAGATGCTGAAATGAAAATGGGTTCCACAGAATCTATGGCCAAAAGTTATTGTGCCACTAAAAAATAATATTTAAGAATGATTTGTCGACAAAATTTAACTAGGTTTTAACCTGGGGCTTTAGCATGCTGCCCCAGGTTATAGGTTTACTGCTCAAGGTATGATAGTTGTAACTCGTAATAATTTGCTACTTTCATGTAATCATGAAATAGTGAATGACAACCGTTACAAAGAGCAATTACATCTTTCATAGGCACTTCCTTAAATTTAACACCATAATATTTGTTATGATGCGCACATTCAGAAGGTCTACTACACATTGTACATTTAGGCATACATGCAAGCGTCAAGCCAGAAACTTCCTTCCAGTGATCAGTTTGATAGTAAGCTTTCAATGTCAGCATTTCACAAACAAAATGCCCTTCCTCTATTATTTTAGCTGCTTCGGCTAATTTATTTAAAGCTAATGCCTCTTTTTTTCGATGAAACAAACTATTTGCTGCATCAAAAAGTTTATCGCTTTTTAGAAGATTTTTTGCGTTATCGTAATCCGATTTCGTTTTCATATGTTTTACCTCCTTTCTCCTTTTAAAAAAGGCGATAAAACTAGAAATATTCTATTTCATTTTTTTTAGTTTCTGTCAAGAGAACATTACTAACACTAAATGTGTACGTGTGGATTTTTTTTTTTCAGGTTGTAATTAGTATGTGAAATAACACTTATTTTATTTACCTTTTGATTATTTTTTGAAATCTAAAAGTGAAAAAAGTTATACACAACTTTCCACAGTATTTTTTATTTAAAACTTCTAAACGAAATGCTACTCGAAGGATAATCTTCTTGTTTTGTTATCTGAGTGTGATCAATACAAATTGTATTTTTAATTAGTGAGGATTACCAAGGGTAATGAACAACGGACTTACTCGGTGTAAACGAGATGCTCTACCAACTGAGCTAACCGCCCCCAAAGAAATTTACTTTTACAATAGTGTTGCCTCAATGTAAATTATAATTTATTGGATACTCGCTGGCGTTTTTTCACTTTTTTTATCGTCGGATATGTTGTCGACTTCTACCCATTCAACTGATTTTAAATCTTTTGTTAAAGCTATTCTCAAAACTTCATCAGCCGTTTCAACTGTGGTGATTTTTATATCATCTTTTACTTTTTTCGGTATATCGATCAAATCTTTTTGATTTTCTTTTGGAATTAAAACCACCTTTATGCCAGCTCTATGAGCAGCAAGTAATTTTTCTTTTAAACCGCCTATTGGTAAAACTTGTCCCGTTATAGTAACCTCGCCAGTCATAGCAACATCTTTATTTACTGGAACTTTAGTTATAGAAGAAACTATTGAAGTAACCATAGCAATACCAGCTGATGGCCCATCTTTTGGTGTGGCCCCTTCTGGTACATGAATATGAAAATCTTTTTTTTCAAAAGTTGGAGGTATGATACCAAAATCTAAACACTTAGATCTCACATAAGATTTAGCTGCTTTTACTGACTCCTGCATAACATCACCTAATTTTCCAGTAATTTGCATTCTACCTTTTCCTGGCATATTTACAGTCTCGATTTTCAAAATTTCACCTCCAAATTCAGTCCAAGCTAAACCCGTTACTATACCAATTTTATTTGTATCTTCAATTTCTCCAAACTTAAATTTTCTTACTCCTAAAAAGTCTGATAAATTTTTACTATCAATTTTAACTGTTTCAGACTCTTTATTAACAACCTTTTTAACGACTTTTCTGGATATTTTAGATATTTCTCTTTCTAAATTTCTAACTCCAGACTCCTTCGTATAATATCTTATAACATCTTTAATGGTATCATCGTCAAAATTCATCTCTCCTTCCTTTACACCGTTGTCTTTAATTTGCTTAGGTAGTAAATATTTATTTGCTATATTAATTTTTTCATCCTCAGTGTAACCAGGTATTCTTATCACCTCCATTCTATCAAGAAGTGGTGGGAGAATATTCAATGTATTTGCTGTTGTAACAAACAAAACATCAGATAGATCGTAATCTACCTCTAGATAATGATCATTGAACGTGGTGTTTTGCTCGGGATCCAAAGCCTCTAATAATGCTGACGAGGGATCTCCTCTATAATCATTTCCAACTTTATCAATTTCATCCAGTAAAAATAAAGGATTTTTTGTTCCAGCTTTTTTCATCATTTGAATGATTTTTCCTGGTAATGATCCTATGTAAGTTCTTCTATGGCCTCTAATTTCAGCCTCATCTCTTACGCCACCTAATGACATTCTGACAAACTGTCTGTTAGTTGCTTTTGCAATCGATTTCCCTAAGGAAGTTTTTCCTACACCTGGGGGTCCAACCAAACATAGTATTGGTCCTCTAATTTTATTCATTCTTTGTTGAACTGCTAAAAATTCTATAATTCTCTCCTTTACTTTTTCCAAGCCAAAATGATCTTCGTCTAAAATTTTTAAAGCTTTATTAAGATCTATGTCTACTTTGTCTTTTTTGAACCATGGTATGTCAATCATCCAATCTAAATAATTTCTTACCACGGTTGCTTCTGCTGACATAGGACTCATATTTTTAAGTTTTTTTAGTTCTGAGAAACATTTTTTTTCTACTTCTTTTGGCATTTTTGATTTTAAGATAGATTTATTCAAACTAGATGTTTCGTCTTTACCATCTTCAATTTCACCTAATTCCTTTTGTATAGCTTTTAGTTGTTCATTCAAATAGTACTCTCTTTGTGTTTTTTCCATTTGAGTTTTCACTCTTCCACGTATTCTTTTTTCAACTCCAATAATACTAGTCTCATTATCCATAATCTTATTTATTAGATTTAGTCTTTTCTTTAAGTCTATAGTTTCAAACACTTGTTGTTTTTCGGAAATTGTAGCATTCAAATGTGATGCTATATTATCTGAGATTTTTGATGGATCTTTTAGAAGTTTAATATTATTTATTGTCTCATTAGAAATCTTCTTATTAATTGATGTAAGTTTTTCAAGTTTCTTTATGGAATTAAGGGCTAAAGGCAGTAAATCTTCATCTTTATTTATTATTTCATCTAATTTTTCATAAGAGCATGATAAGTACACATTGTTATCCTGAAATTCATTTATTTTTACTCTTGATATTCCCTCTACTAAGACTTTAACAGTTCCATCTGGTAATTTAAGTAATTGTAAAATGCTACTTTCGCACCCGTAATTAAAGATATCATTTTTTTTTGGGTCATCTACATCAGAGTTCTTTTGTGTTACTAAGACAATTTTTTTATCTTTTTTCATAACTTCATTTAGAGCTGTGATAGATTTATCTCTTCCAACAAATAGGGGAATAACCATGTGTGGGAACACTACTATATCTCTTAAAGGGAGTAATGCAGAATTAAATTTTATTTCCATAAAGTAATTATATGGATATTAAAATGAATAATGCAATAGTTTTTTATCTTTTATTAAGTGCAATATTACGCAGCTGAAGTTTTGGACTTATCTTTATCTTGTTTATTTTTAGAATGAACAATAATTGGCTGAGATTCCCCTTTAACTGAGCTGAGGTCTACTATAACTTCACTAACATTATCTAAGCTAGGAATATCAAACATAGTTTTTAATAAAACATTTTCCAATATTGATCTCAGCCCTCTTGCACCAGTTTTCTTTTTTATTGCTTTTGTAGCGACCTCTTTAATTGCGTTATCTTTAAAATTTAGTTTAACACCCTCAAGTTTGAATAATTCCTGATATTGTTTTATTAGGGAATTTTTTGGTTCTTGTAAAATTTTAATTAAAGATTTTTCATCTAAATCTTCAAGAGTAGCTGTTATAGGAAGTCTACCAATAAATTCTGGAATTAAACCATATTTTAATAAATCCTCAGGTTCTAAACTTTTGATCCACTCTCCAGTTTTTTTATCCTCAATAGATTTTACTTTAGCACCAAAGCCTATAGAAGAACCCTTATCTCTTTGTGAAATAATTTTATCTAAACCAGCAAAAGCACCACCACAAATAAATAAAATATTTGTTGTATCTACCTGTAAAAATTCTTGTTGAGGATGTTTTCTGCCTCCTTGTGGTGGTACACTTGCAATTGTACCCTCCATTATTTTAAGTAATGCTTGTTGTACACCTTCACCTGAAACATCCCTAGTTATTGAGGGATTTTCTGATTTTCTACTTATTTTATCTACTTCGTCTATGTAAACTATTCCTCTTTGAGCTTTTTCAACATTATAATCAGCTGCTTGTAATAATTTTAAAATAATATTTTCTACGTCCTCGCCAACGTAACCTGCCTCTGTAAGCGTTGTTGCATCAGCCATAGTAAATGGGACATCTAAAATTCTTGCTAGGGTTTGAGCCAGTAAGGTTTTTCCACAACCAGTAGGTCCAATTAAAAGAATGTTTGACTTAGCAAGTTCTACGTTTTTACTTGTTTTATTCTCATAATTTAATCTTTTATAATGATTATGAACAGCAACAGACAAAACTTTTTTTGCTAAATCCTGACCTATTACATAATCATCTAATACTGAACAAATTTGTTTTGGTGAAGGAAGTCCGTCCTGGTGTTTTACGAAAGTATCTTTATTCTCCTCTTTTATAATGTCCATACATAATTCTACGCATTCATCACATATAAACACCGTAGGTCCAGCTATTAATTTTCTAACTTCATGCTGGCTTTTACCACAGAAAGAACAGTACAATATGTTTTTGTTATTGCTCATAAAATTTTAACACGAATCAATTTGTATACTTTATTATACTTAGTATACTTTTTTCAAGTTTAGCATGAAATTTTATCAAGATATAGTAGAAAACTAAATTCTTTTATCAACAACTTGGTCAATCAAACCAAAATCTTTTGCATTTTCCGGAGTCATAAAATTATCTCTCTCCAGAGCGACTTTTATTTGGTCAACATTTTTACCTGTATGCTTAGAATATATTTCATTTAATCTTTTTTTTAATGACAATACTTCGTTAGCGTGAATTTCAATATCTGTAGCTTGTCCTTGAAATCCTGCAGATGGTTGGTGAACCATAATTCTTGAATTAGGTAATGAAAACCTTTTGCCCTTTTTGCCTGCAGCTAATAAAAAAGATCCCATAGATGCTGCCTGACCAATACATAAAGTTGACACGTCTGGTTTAATATATTGCATCGTATCATAAATACCTAGACCTGCTGTAACTAACCCGCCTGGGCTATTTATATATAAATAAACCTCTTTTTTTGGATTTTCCGATTCTAAAAATAATAATTGAGCAGTAACTAATGACGCTACATTGTCATTTATTGGTCCTACTAAAAAAACAATTCTTTCTTTTAAAAGTCTTGAGTAAATGTCATACGCTCTTTCACCTCTTGATGATTGTTCTACAACCATTGGAATAAGAGTATTCATATGTTCTGATATTTTTATAGTCATAATTACGAATCAACTATTTATACAACTTGTAATTACTTTTTGCTAACTTTTTTTAATTTTTTATTAATTGAGGCTCTATTTTCTTTTTTTATAGATTTATTATTGGCTACACTTGAGGAAGAAGCTTTTATGGTTTTGCTTTGTTCTTTTAAACCTTTGTCATTTTCAGCTTTTATTATTTTTTCTGCTTCATTTTTATCTACAATTCTTTTGTTTGATTTCGCTTTTGATTTTATAAAATTAATTATTTTCTCCTCATATAGTGTCCCTCTAAGACTTGCTGAAGCAGATGGATTTTTTTTGTAATAATCCATAATTATTTTTTCTTGACCAGGCATCATACTTAACTGTTTTTGAATTTCAGTTTGTATTTCTCCAGGGTCAACACTTATTTTATTTTTTTCACCAATTTCATTTAAAATAAGACCAAGCTTAATTCTTTTTGATGCATTTTTTTCTAAACTGATTTTATTCTTTTTTAAATCCTCTTCAGTTTGACCTTGGCTTAATACTTTTAATTCTTCATCAATTAATGCTTTAGGCAAATCTCCAACTTTAATTTGTTCTAAACCCTTCAATATTTGACTTTTTGAAATCATATTCAAGGAATTTTTAAACTCATTATTTATTTGTTTAGATAAAATTTTTTTTAAATCATTTAAATCTTTTGCTCCGAGAGTTTTTGCAAATTCATCATTAACTTCAACATCTTTAGGTTTTTTTATAAAGTTTATTTTACACATAAAAATACCTTTTTTTCCTACAAACTCTTTTTTTGGAAAATTTTCAGGTATTGTAACCTCTATTTTTATCTCATCACCTTTTTTTGACTTTAATAGCTGTTTATCAAATCCATTAATAAATAAATCTTTACCAATTTCAATTTGTGTATTCTTTCCTTCATTCCCCTCAAATTCTTTGCCTTCGACTGTAGCTCTATAATCAAAAGAGACTAGATCTCCCTCATTTGCGACTTTAGCTCCATCAACTTCTATAAAATTTTTCTGATTTTTTGCTATATCTTTAATTCTTTTGTTTATTTCAACATCTTCTATTTTTACTTCAAATTCATCAAATTTAATTTTATCTAAAGAATCTAATTTGACTTCGGGAAACTCAGTAATACTTATCGTATACTCTAAATCTTTTCCCTCACCAAAGCTATGAAGGTCAATTTTTGGTTGTAATGCGGGTTTAATATTTTTTTCATCAAGTGCTTTAGCTGAACTTTCTTTTAAAATTTTATCTATAACCTCACCATATACTGCTTTTCCAAATTGTTTTTTAATAATATCCGTTGGAACTTTGCCAGGTCTAAACCCTTTAAGGACAACATCTTTTTTGATTTGTTCATATTTTTGCTCAAGTTCTTTATTGATTGTAGTTTTATCAATCAAAACTTTAAGATTTTTCTCTAAATTTTTTTTGTTTTCTACTGTTACTTTCATAATGTTTTGGTAGGCGAGAAAGGACTCGAACCTTCACATGTTGCCATATTGGTTCCTAAGACCAACGCGTCTACCAATTCCGCCACTCGCCCAAATATTTAAAAGACTTATATATGATAGATTAAAATTGTCCAATTAGAATATTTGTGCAATAAATAATCCAATATTATTATGATTGTTTCACCTTGTATAAGTATTTGTAGATCTGATCCAGTTAGCGGTTTTTGTTACGGTTGTGCAAGAAATTCAGAGGAAAAAATTAAATGGAAAGATAAAAATACAACAAATGATTGGAAATCAAAAAATTTAATTGATTTAAGATCAAGAATGAGAGGTTGGCAGTTAAAAAGTTTTGATAAATCTTACAATTATAAATGTAAACACGGAATTTCTTTGGAAAAAAAAAGAAAATTAGAGTTAAATGATTAAGATAAAACACGTTGTAATTTTTTATATATTAGGAATATTATTTGGTGCGATATTTTTGGATATATGGGGATCTGAAACTAACATAAAAAAGGGACTAATCGCGATGTTTTGGACAGCATTATTTCTAATTGCCTTAATATTTGTCGAAAGAAATAAAGAAGAAAAGTAGTCAACTCTATCAATAAAACTAATGTCAGAAAAAATATCCTTAATCATACCATGTAAAAATGAAATAGAATCTTTGGGAGCTGTTCTTAATGAAGTTAAAGATAACAAATTTGTTGATGAGGTAATTGTAATAGTAGATAGTGAGAATGATAATTCAATACCTATAATTAAAAAATTTAATTGTAAATTAATAATACAAAGCAAAAAAGGTTATGGTTCAGCAATAATAGAGGGTTTTAGAAAAGCTAAAAATGCATTTGGATGTATATATAATGCAGATCACTCTTTCGATCCAAAATATTTTTATGAATTGATTAAACTATCCAATACAAATGATTTTATTTTCGGAAGTAGATATAAAGGAAATGGAGGTAGCGATGATGATGATGCTATTACTTTTATTGGTAACAAAATATTCACTTTTATAACAAGGTTTATTCTTAGGATAAAGTTGTCAGATATTTTATTTACTTATGTACTTTGTAATGTTGAAAAATTTAATAGTTTAAAATTAGAAAATAACGATTTCAAACTATGTATAGAACTACCTGTAAAAGTAAAAAAAAAAAATTACACATATACTGATTTAGAAATGTTTGAGAGAAAACGATATGATGGTAAAAAAAAAGTTAATGTAATAAAAGATGGGCTTTTAATTTCTTTTGAAATAGTAAAAGGTTTTATTTATTTATACTTTAAATAATTAATTGATCTGAAGTTTTTCTAAAATTTCATAGTTTTTATTAGATATTAAAATTTCTCCTGATGCAACACCCACTCCTAACAACTCCATTATTACAATGTAATGAGTTACCAAAAATAAGTTTGATTTTTTATCCCAATTATTAATAAATTTTTTTAATTCAAATATTTGTTTATTTTTGTTTTTATAAAATTTTTCGCTGTAGAAAGAATTAAGTGCATCAAATATTTTGTAGTCAGCAAAAGCATATAGCGCTGTGTCTTTACATCTACACCACTCACTAGAAAAAACATTCTCAACTTTAATGTTATTAATTTTAAAAAAATTCCCAATTTTTTTTTGCTTGATTAATCCCTTCTATATTTAAATTTCTTTGAGTTTTGCAATCATTTAGGTTTATATTTTCTGGGTCTCCTGTTCCCGGTGCAAGTGAATGTCTTATAAAAATTATATTGTTATTTTTTTTTAAGATTTCCACAATATTTTCATCAGCATAACTTTTATAATTAAAAAGAAATAGAATAATTAGAATTATTATTTTAAAATGTTTCATTATGAATTTAAGTTTTTTAAATCTGAATAAATCTATAATTAAATGTAGTAAATGTCCAAGGTTGGTAAAATTTAGAAAAAAGATATCAAGTGAAAAAAGGAAACAATATCAAAATGAAATTTATTGGGGCAAACCTATAACAGGATTTGGTGATATACATGGAAAATTACTTTTTGTTGGATTGGCACCAGCAGCACATGGTGGTACAAGAACTGGTAGAGTCTTTACTGGAGATAGATCTTCTGATTTTTTATATAAATGTTTGCATGAAGTTAAAATTTCAAATCAATCATACTCAAATAATATAAACGACGGGTTAGAATTAAAAAATGCTTACATAACTACAGCTCTCAAGTGTGTGCCGCCAGGAGATAAGCCCAATAGAGACGAATTGCTCAACTGTTTTAGTTTTTTTCATAATGAAATAAATAATTTGAAAAATCTTAAAACAATTATTGCATTAGGAAAAATTGCTTTTGATAGTTGTGTTTTTTTTTTTTAGAGAAAATTTTGATTTTAAAGATAAAGTATATTTTTCGCATGGAAAAATTTATAGTCTCCCAAAAAATATAAATTTAGTTGCATGTTATCACCCCAGTCCAAGAAATGTTAATACTGGAAAAATTAATGAAATAAAAATGAAACGTCTTTTTAAAAAGGCGCTTAAATTATATTAATTCTCTAATTTTTTTTTTAGGATATTTGGTATTTTCGATGGTTTTCCTTTTTTATCAACTATAACTAAATGTATTTCACAATCTGTAATTAACTCCTGATCTCTTAAAGCCTTTTGTCTCATCTTAAAAGATGTATTAGATATTGAAATTATACTAGATTTTATTTCAAGTTGATCTTCAAGTTTAGCAGATCTTTTATATTCGATATTACAAGATTTTACTATTATAAGAATTCCATTTTCCTCTAATAATTTTTTGTTGCTTAAGCCGATTTCTGCAATTGCCTCAGTTCTTGCTCTTTCAAAAAATTTTAAATAATTTGCATAATAAACCACGCCACCTGAGTCTGTATCCTCGTAAAAAACTTTTAATTTATAAGTAAATTCACTCATGTAAAAATTTATTAATTGGCTGAAAAATATATACTCTGAAAATAAGAAATTGATCGCTTTTTTGACTGATCAGTGTCTGCCATTATTGCAACTCCATCTAATATATCAATATCTAAATTGTGTAATTTTTTATAGTCTTCTTTAACATTAGTTTTCACTGTTACCCACTTGTTTAGGCTATTCTTAGTAGATGATAATACATAATCAATCGAACTTTTAGTATAAGGACTAGTCCAAAATTCTCCTATTTCCTCATTGCTTGAAAAAACATAGTTTATCGCTTTGTTTGAAAGTGGTGTTAGCCCAGTTTTTTTAACTACAAAAAATCTTGCTGCATAATCATGACCTTTTTTTGATTTCTCATTAATTCCACTAAGGTCTTTTTCAACCTTCCAAGTAATATTTAAAAATGGGGTTTTATTAAGATCTACTAAAACTTCTTTTCCTAAACCTGATCCTCCATCTTCAACTTCGGCTCTCAAAAAATTACCTTTATCGTTATTATCCAAGCTATAGCTTGTGAGATTTTTAGCACCTCTAATTTTTCTTACTTTTAAACTATCAAGCTCTTTGTCATCAAACTGAAATATTTCTAAGTTATCTCCATATACATTAGTAAAAAAGAATATTGAGATAAATAATATTAAAAATTTTTTCATTTCGAGAAGCTATAACAAAAATAAAAAAAAATTCAAATAATTAGAAAATCTTACTTTTGACATTTTTCAGACATCCAAAATTCATTATTTAAAGTTAATTGTGATTTATGAAACTTTTAATACCCCTTATATTTATATTAGTTCTGACTGGTTGCTCAACACATTCAGTTAAACTTGGCAAAAAATGCACTAAATTGGCTGAGGATAATACTTATGAAAAATCTTTTGTATGGATTATCAATAAAGAAAATTTAGATAACTTTGATCAAAAAATTAATAAGCAAAATTGTATAGTTAATGGAGAGAGGCTCTGAAATTAATATCAATTTTCATGCTTCTAATTTATTGGTCAATAATTATTTTAGCACCGGTCATTGCTAATGAAGATAGTATTTATAAAATAGAAAATACTATACTGCCGTTGGAAAAACCAAAAATTAAATAGATTAATAAGTAGATCTGCCACCGCTAATATCGAATACTGCGGCGGTGGAAAATGAATTTTCACCAGAGGAAAGCCAACATACCATTGATGAAAGTTCGTTTAATTTAAGAAATCTTGCCCTTGGAACTTTTGAAAGCATTCTTTTTACATGTTCCTTAGACATTTGATTTAAAATCCTTGTTTTAGCGCCTGCTGGTGTGACTACATTAACAGCTATATTTTTATTTGCTAATTCCTTCCCCAAAGATTTTGTAAGAGCAATAACACCTGCTTTTGAGGAACTATATGCGCTAGCCTTTGCATTGCCATCTTTTCCGGAAACTGAGGCTATATTGACTATTCTTCCATAATTTTTTTTAATCATATGCGGAACTACAGCCTTACAACAATTAAAAGTTCCATGTAAGTTTATATCAACAATTTTTTTCCATTCTTCATAATCGTATTTCCATAGCTCAGTAGTTGACCCAGTGATGCCAGCACTATTAACCAATATATCAATTTTCATATTTTTAGTGATTTTTCCAACAGCATGTTCTACGCTTTCAGGATCTGTAACGTCGACTATTTGTTTATACAAATTTTTATTTTTAATTTTCTTAACAATTTTTTTAATTTCTGTTTCATCATTGTCCCAAATAATTACTTTTGCTCCAGATTTGAGAAATCTTTTTGATATATCCAAGCCAAAACCTTGTGCCCCACCTGTTACTATTGCAATTTTTTTTTTTAAATTAAACCTGTTCATTGTTCACTTGCTAGTAGATAATAGACAATACTTGAAACAACAAAGCCAATAATCCAAGAAAAAGATTGAAATATAATTAGATTGGGGTTCCATATAGTTGAAAATGCAAAGATTGTTCCTATTAAAATTGAATATAATGCTTTTAAATGCCATCCATTAGAATACATGTAGACACTTTTTTCATTTGCAAAAAATATGTCCTTATTAATTAAAATTTTCTTTTTTATAACATAATAATCAACAATCATAACTCCAAATATCGGCCCAAAAAAACTTGCAATAGTATCTAAGATTGATAAAGATCCGTTTTGACTCAAAAGAGGCGTCCAGAATACTCCAACAAAAAAACCAAGAAACAATATGGTCAATCCTGATTTTTTTAAAGTCATACTTTTCGGCATAAAATTAATAATGATATTTTGGGTTGGAATGTAGTTTGCAATTAAATTTGTTGAAGATGATGCAAATAAAATAAAGATTAATACAACAACAGTTAAAATAGTATTGTTTAATTTACCTACAATATCGGTAGGATTTGTAAGCACTGTTGAAATATTAATGTTATTACTTCTAAAATATGTATCAGAACCGACAATAATAATTAAAACGAAAAAAGAAAACAAAATTAAAGAAAAAGCTAAAGAAAAATTTCCTTTTGTTAGTTCTTTTGTATCTTTTACATATCGTGAGTAATCACCAAAGTTTAAAATTAAGATTGAATAATATGCAAATAATGTTCCTGTGATACCAATCATATTTGCTAATTTAAATTCTTCAAATCCACCAAATATGTTCAACCTATCGGACAATGTTTCTAAAACATACAAGTCACTTTCAGAAATAAAAATTAAAAAGAACAAAAACAATCCAAAATAAACAAACATTGCTGAAAAATTTACGAAATTTTTAATTGCTTTCTGTCCATTGCTGAAAATTAAAAACTGTATCAATAAAGTTAATATAAAAGATAACCAATCAATTAAGTTCATCGACATAAAAAAAATTAAAAAAACGTCATTATCCAAAAAATTACTATCAATATTAAATAGAGTAATTCTTATTAAGTAACCAATTGATTTAGAGATAAAAAAAGTTTGAACTCCAAAAAAAAATACACCCACAATTCCTCTTAAAAGACTAATATATTTTGCTCCCAAATAACCAGTCGATATTCTTAAAAAAACTGGAAAAGGTATACCATGTCTTTGTGAAGGATCTCCACCAAGATTTGAAAAAAAACAAACTAACATTGATGCTAATATTGAGCCAAATAAAACTTCATAAAAATTTAAATTATAAAGCAAATATAAAGAACCTAATAAAGCGAAAGAAATTATACTTTGAGTTCCAACAGTCCAAAAACAGAATATATCTTTCCAATTCCAATTTTTATTTGTTGGATTCACTGAAACTATTTCCCAGTTTGTTAAATGAATATTTTCTTTATTAGGACTCACTATTCCATAATAATCATATATAAATTACTGTCCATACAAGACAGATGGCAACCATAGGACTATTTTAGGGAATATAATAATAATGATAAGTCCAATTATTTGGAGCACCATAAATTGCATCATTCCTAGATAAATATCCTTTAAATCCCGTTCTGGAACAACTCCTTTTAAAAAGTAAGCTGATAATGCTACAGGAGGTGACAACCAGGCGGTCTGTAAATTTACGGCAACTAATATTGCAAACCATGTTAAATTAAATCCTAAAGCTTCAACCAAAGGTAAAATTATTGGAATTATAATCATAACTATTGGTACCCATTCAAGAGGCCAACCTAATAGAAAGATCATAACCATTATCATTCCAAGTATTAAATATTTGTTCATTTCTAATCCTAATAAAAATTCTGTTAACAAAGTTGGTGTACCTAATCTAGCAAAAACTGCTCCAAAAAAATTTGATGCTGCAACTAAAACCATTATTAAAGCTGTTATTTCTAAAGTTTTAACAAGAGCCTGTTGCAATTTTGGCAAAGTTAATTTTTTGTAAGCAAGTGAAAGAAGAAGTGCACCCATGGCTCCACAGCCTGCCGCTTCTGTTGGTGTAGCAAAACCAAACAAAATACTTCCTAGTGCAGCAAAAACCAAAGCTGCAGGCGGAACAAGTCCAAGAAAGAACTCGATCCATACCTCTTTCATACTAGCTGCTCTCATATCCTGAGATAACACTGGCCCCAATTTAGGATTAATCATGCATCTAATTGTTGTATATGCTGCATATAAAGAGGCGAGTAATATTCCTGGTAAAATTGCTGCTGCAAATAAATCAATTACTGGAATTTCCATTATAGGCCCCATAACAACAAGCATAATACTTGGAGGAATTAAAATTCCTAAGGTGCCTCCAGCAGTTATTGTTCCAGCTGCAAGCTTAACGTCATACCCAGATCTATTCATAGATTTAGCAGCCATAATTCCTAGAATTGTCACAGATGCCCCAACAATCCCAGTTGCTGCTGCAAATATTACAGATACAAATAGTACAGCGTAATATAAAGAACCTTTAACTTTCGCCAACATCAATTGAAAAGCTGAAAATAATCTTTCCATTAGCCCAGCTTGTTCCATCATAATTCCCATAAAAACAAAAAGCGGAACAGCAGCAAGTGTTTGTTCGGTCATGACCATGGAAAATTGAAGAGTCATCAAATAGAATACTAACTTTCCAAAACCTAAATAACCGAATACGAAACCTAAAAATATTAAAGTAAAAGAGATTGGAAAACCAACAAATATTGCAAACAACATTACTCCGACTAAAATAAATCCTAAAACTGATGGATCTATAAATTCTGCAATCATTTAGGCTCTCCTGGCCATTCACCTTTTCTTGCCGCCCAATAGCTTTTGAATAATTCTGAAATACCTTGAATAATTAAAAAAATAATACCAATTAACAAACAAGTTTTAATAGGCCACATATAGGGCATCCACGTAGTATCCATCCCCCTCTCACCTCTTTGAATTGATTCGCCTACAAAACCAATCGTCATATAAAGGAAAACAATCAAACCTGGAAAATAAAATAATAGATATAACCAAAAGTCTATTAGTCCTTGCGTCTTTGTTTTAAAATTTCTATATAAAAAATCAGCTCTTATATGAACTCCTCGTGAAAGTGCATAACCTGCTCCAAGCATAAATAACGCCCCATATAAAAATCTACTTATATCGTAGGCCCAAATAGTCGGTGCTAAAAATAATTTTCTTGCAAGAACCTCATATGTCATAGCAAAAATTAAAGGAATTAAAATCCAGCAAACAATATTTCCAATAATTTTACTAAATTTATCAATTTTTGTTATTGTATTAGCCATCCATAACGGCATATCTTCTGGCATTTTATTTAAGCTTCCTCGTCTTTCAGCGATCATTTCATCTGAAATATCATATTTTGGTGGTTGATCTGTCATAAATTGAAACTTAAACAAAAAGAGCGGACTGTAAAGTCCGCTCTTAGTAAATTTAAAATCTTTTTTCTACTTCAAAGTCGCTGCGTGAGCCATTCCTAGCTTAGCATTAGACATTTGAGCGCCGCTCCAGAATGGAACAGCAACATCAGCAAAGTCTTTCATAGAGTCATATACTTTTTTGAAAAATGCATTTTTTTCAGCATTTTTATTTAAA